>Ga0182030_10009136_pt1 | contig 20348 bp, 18 predicted proteins | sample 812S3MmetaG_FD_121299 | JGI IMG/M metagenome (GOLD analysis project Ga0182030, IMG submission 121299) | Permafrost microbial communities from Stordalen Mire, Sweden - 812S3M metaG (Illumina Assembly) | ecosystem: Environmental > Terrestrial > Soil > Wetlands > Permafrost | place: Sweden... | reverse complement strand
GAAATCGGCGATACGGCAGGTTTGGAAACCTGCGCTACAAATCTGCATCCGCCGGCAGTTGTCATGAATTCGTTTGCGGTCCGGCGGCTACAGTATTTCTTAAACCGCTCTAGAAGGGTTTGTTTTACCGGTGCGCTGCAAAGTCCGGTTCCACAATCCCAACGGGATTGAATCATTCAGCCCAAGGTTGGCCCAAGTCCGCGAGGGCCTACCTTGGGTGAAAGCATGTAAGTTCCCTAACCTGAAAGGTTTGAATCAAAGCCCCGTTTGGTCCGCGCTCAAACCATCTCTCAGACCTTGCAAATTATTCCCCTGACAATCATTCCCCTGATACTTCCGGGTCTTTCCTCGCTTCCTCGCTTCGGTTGCGGCTCTTCGCCCCGCGACCTCCACCGTCAATTCCGCGAGGGTCGGCCGGGCAGTGCCACGCAAGCCTCGTGCATGAAGAGCGACACCCATTCCTTGGCCGCGGTGAGATCGTCCGCTGAAGCGCCGCGCAATTCGTAGTTGGCTCCGACGATTCTGACCAGATTGGCCCGGCCGAAAGAAGCCACGACCCGCAGTTGAGTTTTAGATTTCGTCAAAACATTTCTATATTTCATGCCCGCAGTATGACAAGGGCAGTTGGACAAATGCTGTCCATGTGGATGTCCTCAACCCCCCACAGTGAACGTAGATCTGGATTGGCGGAGGCGCTCGGCTTGGATGATCGCTTCCATCTGACGCACGTCCTCTTCGATGCTCGTGCTGATGATGAGGTATTGAAAATGGGGCCATTGCGCGATTTCGTGGCGGGCGACACTCAGCCGCTTGGCCAACTCGGCGGGGGAATCCGTGCCGCGACGTTTCAGGCGCGCGTCCAATATCGCCAGGCTGGCGGGAGTCAGGAAAACTGTGACCAGGGCGCGGGCCAGTTCGGGATCTTGCGCGGCGCGGGCGCAAACAGTCGCGGCCCCCTGCACATCCACATTGAGCAGCACGTCGGTGCCGTGCCGAAGCTTGTCGAGGACTTCAGCCTTTGGGATGCCGTAACAATGGTCAAAAACCGTGGCGTGTTCCAGAAAGCCGCCCCCGGCCAAACGTTGGGCAAACGCCGCATCATCGAGAAAGTAATAATCGCGGCCATCCAGCTCGCCGGTGCGGGGCGGACGCGTGGTGCAGGTTATGGCGCGAGCCATGTCCGTATGCCGGGCCAGAACGTGCTGGCACAAGGTCGTCTTGCCGCCGCCCGAAGGCGCGGAAATAACGATCAATAACGGCGAGGAAAGACGGGCTTTCCCGTCCAGCCTGGGATTTTCGGTAGATTTCACTTTTTCCTAATCCTAATCCTAATCTTAATCCTAATCCTAATCTCCGTCGTGCAACCGGTAATCAGAATTGGCTTTAATCAAGCCAACAAGCAGAGATTCTTGATAAACCTCCAGTTTTTCATGATCAAAACAGCGATTCATTCGATTACGATTAGGATTAGGAACTGTCACCCAAAAAGTGCTCTGCACGCGGAATTCTTCATTCGACATTCTGGACTTGTTCGCGAAATTTTTCCAGCTCCGCTTTCAATACGACCACTTCGCGCGAAATAAGACTGTCATTGGCTTTTGCGCCGAGGGTGTTGATCTCCCGATTGATTTCCTGGGCCAGAAAATCGAGGGTTCTTCCAACCGGCTCGTGCGATTTGACGCAGTCATCGAATTGCGCAAAATGGCTCTGCAGTCGGGTCAATTCCTCGGTGATATCGGATCGGTCGGCGAAGTAAAAAATCTCCTTGAGCAGCCGTTCGTCTTCCAGAACGGGCGCAGTCAGGCCGGCCGACTTGATGCGGGTCAGCAGTTGAGTGCGGTAATGTTCAGCCACCTTGGGGGCGCGGCGCTGGATGCGGGTCACGCCGGCTTTTAATCGGGCCATGCGGCTTTGCAAATCCTTGCCCAGCCAGGCGCCTTCGCGCTCGCGCATCTTGAGCAACATATCCAGGGCTGTTTTAAGGGCCTTGGACGCGGCCGGCCAAAGGGCCTCGGCTTCGCGGATTTCCACTTCCGGTTGCAGCACACCGGGAGCGCGGGCCAGCATGTCCAATGTAATATCGTCGGGCAGGCGGAGAGACTTGGCGAGGGTGCGAAGCTGGGTGGCATAGGCGCGGGCCAAGCCGGGATTGAGGCGCATTCGGCCCGCGGCGCCCTCAGCGGCATGAACGGAAAGGCGAACGGTCAGGCGTCCGCGGGCGACGCGATGGTTGATTTCGTCGCGAATTTGGGCCTCCAGGACTTCGAGATCGCGCGGCAAATTGACGGAGATTTCCGTTTGCTTGCGATTGACCGAACTGACTTCAAGGGTGATTTTAAACCCGTGCTGGGCGGATTCGCCGCGGCCATAGCCGGTCATGGATTTCATCGGGGCCTCCCCGTCGCTGGAATTACGTCATTAATCATTTTCAAAATAATCGGCCCATTGTGGCTGTTTCAGGAAAAACAGCAATCAACTACTTTAGTCGTTTTTGCCGGGCTGTGCGACAGAATTAGCCGGACGATCAACGTCGTCTCCTACCGATTGAATCGTTTTTGAACGGCCTCTTAAGGCTGGTTTCGCGACGATTGCAAGCGGGGTGTTGTCCGTCGTTTTGCCAAATGTGGTGCCCCTTTGGCACAAATGTAGCACCCTTGTAGCACTAATGTAGCACCAAATGTAGCACCAAATGTAGCACCTTAAATGCCTTATAATCAACAATGTAGCACCTGTAGCACCCTTTTGGCCCAACACCCCGGTATTAACGGTTAGGCCACCCATAACTAAGCACACGATGACGTCAGTCTCTAACACTGTCCCAACCTGCAGCGGCACCCGGATCGAACGCGCTTTACCGCCGAACCCCATTCCTCTACCTTTCCGCATGAGCAAGTTTCCATTGGTGCTGTGCGTCCTGCTTTTAACGGGTTGCTCTCAGGAAGTCACCCCGGCCCAGCCGTCCATGGAGCGGATCGGTCTTTCCCAGGACGGGCGCGGTTTCATTCGAATGACTTCCAAACAGCCGTTCCATCCGTGGGGCAATAATTATGGCAATGAAGGACGGTTGATGGAAGATTTCTGGCTAACCGACTGGGCCACCTTTGCCGGGGACTTCCAAGAGATGAAAAGAATGGGCGCCAATGTGGTGCGAGTTCATCTCCAATTTGGCAAGTTCATGCCGACCCCGGACCGGCTCAACCCGGAGGCCATGCGGCAGTTGGCGCGCATGGTCCAATTGGCCGAGCAAACCGGGCTTTATCTCGATCTGACCGGCCTGGCGTGCTACCGACAGGCCGATATTCCGGCGTGGTATGACGCATTGTCCGATTCGCAAAGATGGGACGTGCAGGCGCGGTTTTGGGAGGGAATCGCCGCCCAATGCGCCGGCAGCCCCGCCATCTTCTGTTACGATCTTATCAATGAACCCACGGTGACTGGCGGAAAACGGAAAGCCGGCGACTGGTATTTCGGCGCATTGGGAGGCTACAATTTTTGCCAGTTCATTAATCTCGATCAAGCCGATCGTCCTCGCGATCAGGTCGCCCGCCAATGGATTGAAGTCATGACGCGCGCCATCCACAAACGCGACCGCAGTCATTTGATCACGGTTGGTTTGCTTCCCACCGCCAAGGACGGAGGATGCCTTTCCGGCTTCGAAATCCGGACGGTGGCGCCGGTGCTGGATTTTGTCAGCGTCCATATTTATCCGGAAAAAGGCAAAGTGGGGGACGCGACGGCAATACTTGGGCAATTTGCCGTGGGCAAACCGGTTGTTATTGAGGAAACATTTCCGCTCACTTGCTCAGAGTCCGAACTGAGGGAGTTTTTGCTGGAATCCCGCCAGTACGCCTGCGGCTGGATTGGGCACTATAACGGAGAATCTGTTTCCAAATTGGAAACGCTTCGGCAATCGGGTAAAATCACGGCCGGACAATCCCTTTGGCTGGAATGGCTGCGGATTTTTCAGGAGACAAAACCCGCCATGTTGCCGCCTTCCGGCGCTTAGGAGCTTTGGAATTCTCTTGCAAGCGTTTCAGCAAATTCGATACTACGGCGACAATATGATCTTTTCTTGATTATGAAACCTGTTCGGCTTGGTATCATCGGCATGGGCAATATCGGCAGTCATCACGCCGAGTATCTGCTGGCGGGAAAAGTCAAACGTTGCGAACTCAAGGCTGTTTCCGATGCATTTGTCGAGAAACTCGCCCCTTATCAGCAGCGCGGCTTGAAGGTGTTCAGCGACGGGGAGGCACTGATTCGGTCGGGTGAAGTGGACGCCGTCATCATCGCCACCCCGCATTTTCAACATACTTCTTTGGGGATTGCGGCATTGCAGGCCGGCCTTCATGTCATGGTGGAAAAACCCATTTCGGCGCATAAGGCCGATGCTGAACGCTTGATAGCCGAGCGCCGGCAACATCCCAAATTGGTTTTTGGCGGCATGTTCCAGATGCGCACCGAATCGCGCTATGTCAAAATCAAAAAAATCATCACAGAGGGCCAGTTGGGCGAGTTGGTTCGCTTTTCGTGGATCGTGACGGAGTGGTTTCGCACGGAGGCGTATTACGCCAGCGGCGGTTGGCGCGCCACCTGGAAAGGTGAAGGTGGAGGCGTGCTGATTAATCAGTGCCTGCATCAATTGGACATGTTGCAATGGCTGATGGGAATGCCGGCGCGGGTGCGCGGTTTCGTGCGTTTGGGCCACTTTCATAAGATCGAAGTCGAGGATGAGGTGACGGCCTACATGGAATTCCCCAACGGCGCCAGCGGCACATTTGTTTCGACAACCGGGGAAGCGCCCGGCACCAACCGCCTGGAGATTAACGGCGCAATGGGCAAGCTGCTGCTGGAAAACGATCGGCTGCTGTTCTTCCGCAATGAAGTGTCGATGACCGATTTGTGCAAGACGGCCAAGCTCGGCTTTCAAAAGCCGGATGTCTGGAAAATTGAGATTCCCATTCCGCCCGAGCCGGCGCAGCACGCCACGCTGACCCAGAATTTTGTGGACGCGATTCTGGACGGCACGGCATTGACCGCGCCCGGGGAAGAGGGCATCCACTCCATTGAGCTGGCCAATGCCATGCTCTATTCGGGATTGAACGGCCAAACGGTGGATCTGCCGATGGACGGCGCGGCTTACGAGCGAAAATTGAATGAATTAATCGCTTCTTCAAAAATGGAGAAAAAAGTCGTCAAGAATTCGAACGAAGATTTCACGAAATCCTTCATGCGATAAAACGGCAGGAAATTTATGATACTTACAGGCATCAGCGACGAAGCGGGGGCGCGGTTGGACACACAAATTCAGGCGACGCAGGAATTGGGTTGGAAATACCTGGAAGTGCGCACCATCGAGGTGCCCGGATTCCCCAAAGGCAACTTTCACGACATCCCCGACAAGGCGTTCGATATTGCCGTGGAGAGATTCAGCGAAGCAGGACTGGGCGTGTACTGTTTCGGATCGGCCATTGCCAATTGGTCCAAGAAGATATCTGATCCATTCGACATCACGGCGGCGGAAGTCAAACGCTGCATACCGCGGATGCAAAAGCTGGGCACAAAATTTGTGCGCATCATGAGCTTTAAACCGGGCGACAGCGAAGAGAAAACGCCGCCGGAAGTTTTTCGGCGCATCGGCGAAGTGACGCGGATGTTTTGCGACGCCGGCTTGCAACCGGTGCATGAGAACTGCATGAACTACGGCGGGATGAGCTGGCATCATGCCTTGGAATTGCTCGAACGCTGCCCCGGATTGAAATGGGTCTTCGACACGGGCAACCCTGTTTTCAATCCGGACCGGAGCAAAGCCAAACCGTGGCCGCGCCAGGATGCGTGGGAGTTTTGGGAACACGTCCGGGATCACGTTGTCCACATTCACATCAAGGACGCAACTTACGTCCCTGCCAAAAATGATTGCGATTACAACTATCCGGGCGAAGGGCAGGGGCGGGTGCGCGACATTCTCAAAGACGCCTTCTCACGCGGCTACGATGCAGGCATATCAATCGAACCGCATGTCGCCGTGGTTTTCCACGACGCCTCGGTCAAGGCCGGGGACAAAGAAATATACGACAGCTACGTGCGCTACGGCCGCCAATTGGAAGCGATGATCGCCGACATCAAATCTGTAAAAGGGCAAAAAAAAGCTTATGTCTAAAACAAATTCACGTTTCAACAACATTCGAACCGAATTGACCACGCCGCAAATCAACCGTCGGCATTTTATTTATACCTCAGCGCTGGCGGCAAGCGCGCTGGCGGTGAGTCTGCCGGCTTATGCGGCCAGGGCCAAATACAAGTCGCCCAATGAAAAACTCGATATTGCCGGCATCGGCACCGCGGGGAAGGGCGCGGTCGATCTGGCGGGAGTATCCGGCGAAAACATCGTGGCCTTGTGCGATGTTGATTCGGCCAAGCTGGCCGCCGCGGCTCTGCTATATCCCGGCGCCCGGCTCTATGCCGATTACCGCGTCATGATCGAAAAGGAAAAGAATATTGACGCAGTCACGGTGAGCGTCCCGGACCATCATCACGCGCCCGCCGCCATACGGGCCATCAAAGCCGGCAAACACGTCTATTGCCAGAAGCCGCTGACTCATACGGTTTGGGAAGCGCGGGAACTGACGCTGGCGGCGCGCAAACACAAGGTCGCCACGCAAATGGGCAACCAGGGCCACGCTGGCGAGGGCGCGCGCGAGCTTTGCGAAATGATTTGGGCCGGCGCCATTGGCCAAGTGCGCGAAGTCCATTGCTGGACCGACCGCGCCAAGGGTTGGTGGCCACAGGGAATGAGCCGTCCCGCCGGTTCCGACCCGGTGCCCGCCAAATTAAACTGGGATCTGTGGCTCGGTCCCGCTCCGAAGCGTCCTTACCTGGATCTTTGGCCGGCAAAACTGAGGGAGAAGATTCTGGAGATGGCAGGGCATGTGTATCATCCGTTTTCCTGGCGTGGCTGGTGGGACTTTGGTTGCGGCGCTCTGGGAGACATGGCCTGCCACGTTATGGACGGGGCAGATTGGGCCTTAAAACTGAGCGCGCCAACTTCAGTGGAGGTGGTCAGTTCTTCGGAACGGATGCCGGAAATGCCGCCGGATTCATCCATCTTGCGCTACGAATTTCCGGCACGGGGCGACATGCCGCCTTGCACCTTAACCTGGTATGATTCCGGTCAGAAACCGCCGCGCCCCTCCGAATTGGAAGCAGCGCAATTGGAGGACAACGGTTCGCTGTTCATTGGCGAAAAAGGCAAAATTATTTGCGGCGTTTACGGGGAAAAACCGCGCCTGCTGCCAGAGTCCGTCATGGCGGATTACAAACGCCCCGCGCCGACGATTCCGCGAGTGCCGGGCAATGATCCGTATCTGGACTGGATTCGTGCCTGCAAGGGCGGGCCGGCCGCCGGTTCCAATTTCGATGTCTCCGGTCCGTTCAGCGAATGGGTTTTGCTGGGCAACCTGGCCTTGCGCCTTGGCAAAAAGATCGAATGGGATTCAGCCAAATTGCGCGTGACCAACGCTCCCGAAGCGGAAGCATTGATCAAAGGCGAATATCGTCACGGATGGAAGGTGTGAGGCTTCCATCCGGACGCATGTAATTACTTGGCGGTTGCCATCGGCTTGGCTGGCGGCACCGCTTTGTTTGGCAGCGGAATGACTTTTGATTCCATTCCCAGCTTGGCGCAAACGAAATAAACAACTGCGCCAACGATGAAGGCAGCCACCGGCGCGGCGGGAACCGGGTAGATGTTCAAGTCCGGCATGATGCTTTTTAAAGTAGGCAGAATGCCAACCACGAACCCTGCCAGCCAGGCGATCCACCCAGCCGGATTGAAACCTGCGCGCGGACCGGACCATTTTCCTCCAGCCAGGAAATAGTCCACCATCATTGCGCCGCAGATAGGCCCAAAGGAAGCGCCGATGATCTGGAAGACGATGATCGCTTTGCCAGCAAGGCCCGTGATCGCCAATATAATGCTTACAACTGTGCCGATGCCAACGGATACGAATGGGTTAACTTTGGGCAACGTCGTTTTAAAGCTGTTGGCTGCGATAAAGGCAGAGAAACAGGCCGGCGGAAAAGCAGCCAATGCCAAAAGGAAGAATATAATCGGCGCATTCTTGCCCATGAGGATCGGGATTAAACCCGGCGACTGAAGGATCATGCTTGGAGGACTGCTTTTAGCTGCAGCAGCCGCTGCATCTTGGCTGAAATCCGGCGACCCATAGGTCCCAGCGACAATCAGCAGCGAAATGCCGGCGGTCAAAGTGATCGCCAGAGCAATGCCAATCAAGCCGCCCATTTGCACATCGCCTTTATTACGGCTATTGGTGCCGAAGTCCACGCCAGCGGCGCCCGCAGTGGCGAAGAACCCGACCACATAGGTCATCATCATGGCCAGCACGCCAAGATTACTCAGAGCGGCGGGGGCGTTCGGCGCGAGACTTTTGTGGAGATCGACAAACTTTTGCGGGTCGAAACTTCCAACCGAGCCCGCGGTCTTTGCCAGCAGAATCACCAGAATTGCCAACGGAAGCAGCGGCAGGTAGGTTGCCACCTTGGCCACATATTGAATTCCCTTTAAACCGACAAACGCAGCCAGAACTCCCCAAACGATCATGATGATCCACGGGGGCAGTGGAATGACCTGTGCCAGTGCCAGCGAGGAAAAATAGACATTAACCCCGACCCAGCCGAATTGCAGCACACCCATCAAAAACCCCGGCATGAGAAACCCTCCCTGTGCGCCGAAAGTGGATGTGCCGACGATGTAAAGCGGCAAACCCGTTTTCATGCCCAACAAACCGGGAACTAGATAGAAGAGGAAATGACAAACCAGCGCGGCCAACACCAGGCTTGCCAAAGCCCAGCCAACCCCTTGCGAAAGCATACCACCGGCATTAGGAGCATTGACCGCATCCTGCCAAAATACGAACCAGAGAAAGATTCCCGCGTAAGTCGGCGCCGTGTTCTTGTACCAGGGCGCGCGTTTTTCGGGGGAATTGGGCGTGGCGCTGGTAATATAAGAGGGGAGTTGGCCAGCCGATGGATTGTCTTGATTGTTCATGACTTAGCATATCCAAATCCGACGCCAGCGTGTCAAGGGCGAAAAATGTCTTTCCATGTCTGCTTCCATGCCGTTGTATGGGAAGACTATGAACCGCGTTTACGTTTTTGCCGCCTTGACCATTGCTCTTTTGCTGACGCAACCGGGCTGCAATCGCCAGGAGGAATCGGCGGCGCCGGGCCAAAACAAAAACCACGGTATCGCGGTCATTCCCAAGGGCAGCACCCATGTTTATTGGAAAGCGGTGCATGCAGGCGCCAATGCCGCCGGCAAGGAATTTGGCTATGAGATTTATTGGAACGCCCCGGAATTGGAAACCGACCGCGAACGGCAAATCCAAATCGTTGAAGATTTTATCGTGCAAAAAGTGGATGGCATTTGCCTCGCGCCGGTGGACCGGGAAGCCTTGGTGCCCTCGGTGCAGAAGCTGGCCAGTTTGAAAATTCCCTGTGCCATCCTGGATTCCGCCATCGCCTCGGACCAATACATTACTTTTGCCGCGACGGACAGTTACAAGGGCGGGGCCATGGCGGCCCGGCGCATGGGCAAGATCCTGGACGGCAAGGGCAAAGTCCTTCTGATCAAATACGCTCCCGGCTCAGCCTCGACCACCGAGCGCGAAAATGGCTTCAGCGAAACGCTGGGCAAAGAATTCCCCGGTCTCCAAATCGTCGATGCAAAGTACGGAATGGCGACGGTGGAGAGCGCTTTGCAAGCCACGGAAGATTTGCTGACCCGTCACGCCGATGTGCAGGGGCTGTTTGCCTGCAACTGCTCGACGGCGGTCGGCGCATTCCAAGCCTTGCAAAGCCAGAAACGGCCGGAGATCAAGATGATCGGATTTGACGCGGAAACCGCGTTGGTGGACGGCTTGCGGGCGGGACAAATCGATTCCCTGGTTGTGCAAGACCCGTATAAAATAGGCTATGAGGGAGTCAAGGCCATCGCCATCTTTCGCAAAGGGGAACCGGTTGAAAAAAGAATTGACACGGGCGTAACGGTCATCACACGGGAATCTTTAAGCGATCCGAAGGTCCAAGACCTCCTCAAGACCCAGTAACCTGCGCCGTATGGACGATTCACCCGCCGGCCCAGGCTCCGCTCTGCTGCTGCAAACGCGCGGCATATCCAAGCGCTTTGGACCTGTCCAGGCATTGTCAGACGTCAGCTTTAATGTGCGCGCGGGCGCCGTGCATGCCTTGTGCGGAGAAAATGGCGCGGGCAAATCCACCTTGATGAAAATCCTGGCCGGCGTCCATCAACCCGATGCCGGGGAGATTATTCTTCAAGGCTCGACCGTTCATTTCACCAGCCCGGGCGATGCCCTCCGTTGCGGCATTTCGATGATTTACCAGGAGCTGGACCTGGCCTGGGATCTTACAGTGGCGGAAAATATTTTTCTAGGCGCTGAACCGAAAGGTTCGCTGCCTTTCAGCATCGACCGGCGCGCCATAATCTCCCAAACCGAGGCGCTGGCCGCGCAATACCACTTCAACCTTGATCCGCACCAGATTGTCTCGGAATTGCCCGTGGGCGATTGCCAAATCGTTGAAGTCCTCAAAGCGTTGCGCCGCAAGGCCTCTGTTATTGTGATGGACGAGCCGACGTCGTCGCTTTCTGTGGCCGAGGCGCAACGCCTCTTTACGGTCATCGGCCAGCTCCGCGCCGAGGGCCTGGCCATTATTTATATTTCGCATCGCCTGGACGAGGTGGTGGATTTGGCTGACGACATCAGCGTCTTGCGCGACGGCAAAGTTGTTCATTCGGCTGCGGCTGCATCCATGAACATCGCCTCCATTGTGCAACACATGGTGGGGCGGGAATTGAGCGATCTCTTTCCTTCCAGAACGGCGCAACCCGGCAAGACCTGCCTGCGTGTCCGCCATCTCTCGTCCGCGGAGGGCGTGCAGAACATTTCCTTTGAAGTGCATGCGGGCGAGATTGTCGGCATGGCGGGGCTGATGGGCGCGGGCCGAACAGAAGTGGCGCGAGCTCTGTTCGGCGCTCAGCCAAAAACAGCCGGGGAAATCCTGCTCAACGATGTCCCGGTGAAGATTGACAGTCCGTCTGATGCGATTCGCGGGGGACTTGTATTGTTGACGGAAGACCGAAGACGGACGGGGTTATGCCTGGAACTTCCTTGTTGCTGGAATGTCACCCTGCCAAATCTGGAACAAATGGGCATGGGCCTGATCGTGCGACCCGCCCGCGAAACGGCCGTGGCGTCCGAGGCCGGCGCGCGCGTGAACGTCAAATGGTCCTCACCCCAGGCGCCGGCCAATTCGCTCTCAGGCGGCAATCAGCAAAAGCTCCTGGTGGCCCGTTGGATTCTGGCCCAATCGCTCTGCATGATTTTTGATGAACCGACCCGCGGCATCGACGTCGGGGCCAAACGGGAAATCTATCTTCTGCTCCATACGCTGGCGGGCGAAGGCAAAGCCATCCTCTTCATTTCTTCGGAACTGCCGGAGCTTTTTGGCGTGGCGGACCGCATCCTGGTCATGCGCCGCGGCAAACTGGCCGCCAACCTTGTTACGGCCAACACCACTCCCAATGAAGTCATGCGCCTGGCCGCAGTCGAGTAGCGCGGGAGTCGTTCGGGGCCAATCCATGAAAAAAGAAGGACAGAATTTTCCGTTGCCTCCCGGCGCGGCTGAATTTAGAATAGCTCTTGATGAAACATCAGCTTGATTTCGAGAAGCCGATCCTGGAGCTGCAACGAAAGCTGGAAGAACTTAAAAGGCATCCCGAGAACAATTCGATGGGCATTCGATTCGAAGAGGAAATCGCCATCATCGAGAAAAAAATCGAGGAAACCAAACGCCAGATCTTTGCCCAGCTCAGCGCTTGGGATCGGATCAAGATTGCGCGCCATCCCAAGCGCCCGTTTGCGCTTGATTATGTTTCTACCATTTTTACTGACTTTTGCGAACTGCATGGCGACCGGCTTTTTGCCGATGATCACGCCATGATTGGCGGCTTTGCCAAATTGAATGATCATAAGGTGGTGGTGATTGGCACGCAAAAGGGCCGTGACACCAAGGAGAATATCCGCCGCAATTTCGGTTCCGCCCACCCGGAAGGCTATCGCAAAGCGCTGCGATTGATGCGGCTGGCGGACAAGTTTGCGCTGCCGATTATTTGCCTCATCGACACGGCGGGCGCTTTTCCAGGCGTTGCGTCGGAGGAACGGCACATTGCCGAAGCGATTGCCGTCAATGTGCGGGAAATGATGCTGTTTGAATCTCCCATTATTGCCGCGGTGATTGGCGAAGGGGGATCGGGCGGGGCATTGGGCATCGGCGTGGCGGACCGGGTCCTTATTTTGGAGAACGCCTATTATTCTGTTATCAGCCCCGAAGGGTGCGCCGCCATTTTGTGGAAGGACCGCTCCGCCGCGCCCAAAGCGGCCGAGGCGCTCAAGATCACGGCGAAGGACCTGCACGAATTGGGATTGGTGGACGAAATTGTTCCCGAACCGCTGGGCGGCGCGCATAACCAGTTGGAGGAAATGTCGGCGACGCTCAAGGCGGCATTGCTCAGCAACCTGGAGAGCTTGAAAAAAATAACGGCCAGCGAACGATTGAAATTGCGCTATCAGAAATATCGGGCTTATGGCCGGTTCCTGGAAAAGAAGGAAAAACCGCCCTCCGTGGAAACCCCCGAATCCAACGGCAGTGGCAGCAGCAACGGCAGCAACGGCGCGGTTGTTCCGCCTCCCGCTTGACTCACATCCCCATGCTTTACCCGTTCACTTTCGAGCCCATATTCAAGGAAAGAATATGGGGCGGACACAATTTGGCCACCCTCTATGGCAAGGAGCTGCCGCCCAACCGAACTATTGGCGAATCCTGGGAAATCAGCGACCGGCCCGGCGACGAAAGCGTGATTGCCAGAGGGCCGTTGCAGGGAAAAACATTGCACTGGCTGATGGAACAATGCCCGGCCGGCCTGCTGGGGCCGCGCGCGAAAATGCCGCCGCGCTTTCCCCTGCTGATAAAAATAATTGACGCCCGGGAAAAGCTGTCCCTGCAAGTCCACCCGCCGGCGGACAAGGCCGCGCAATTGGGAGGCGAACCCAAAACTGAAATGTGGTACGTGGCCAAGGCTGATCCGGGCGCGGAACTCTTCGTCGGTTTGAAAAAGGGCGTCACCCGGGCGGAATTCAATGACAGGCTCCAGCGACAGACCGTGGCCGATTGTTTCCACCGCGTCCCGGTCCACGCGGGCGATGCGATGTTTTTGCCAAGCGGACGACCCCATGCCCTGGGCGCGGGGACGGTCATTTTTGAGATCCAGCAAAACTCGGACACCACGTATCGCGTGTTCGATTGGAACCGGGTGGACGAGAATGGCAAAGGGCGGCAACTGCATGTGGAACAGTCGCTGGCCAGCATTAATTTTTCTGACATCGAACCGTCCCTGCTGCCGCGCCAAATAATTCCGGCCAGTCCCGGAACAATTCGGCCCCTGGCAAAAAACGAACTTTTCGAAGTCAGCCTTCGTCAATTGGGCCAAGGCGATTCGTTGCCGGTGGCGGGTGGCCGGATGGAGATCATCGGCGTGACCGAAGGGCTTTTGCGCATCGCCAGCGGTGGCGATGTTGTAAATTTGGCGGCCGGCCAGTTCTGCCTCATCCCCGCGCAATGCCCTGCCAGCGAGGCTCTCGCCGAAGCATCCGTCTTGTTCCTCCAGATTCATGCCGGTTGATGATGGGTCAAAACCGTCTTGTCTTTCCGCGGGAAGTGTTCAATTGTTGGAACAGTTAACGGTCGTCGGACCGCACGTATGGGGAAAGTCCCGCAGCATGAAATCATTTCTTAAACGTCTGCTCATTACCGGTCTGGCCGTCGTTTTGGCCGCCTATATTGTTCCAGGGATTACGGTCAACGGTCCGCATGGTCTCCTCCTGGCTGCGCTTCTGCTGGCGGTCCTCAACGCTTTTGTCCGCCCCGTGATGGTGGTTCTGGCGCTGCCACTGCTCATTTTCACCCTTGGTTTGTTCATGCTGGTCATCAACGCGGTGTTGCTTTATTGGGTGGGCCGTCTGTTGCAACCCAACTTCACGGTGGAGACGTTTCCAGCCGCAATTTGGGGTTCCCTAATTATCAGCTTCGTTTCGCTGGTGCTCAATTCCCTGACCAAAAGCGGGGATTCGCGCCTGCAGTTCCACAAAGGCGGGCGTCCACCCCCGCCGCCCAAAGATGACGGCGGACCGATCATTGACGTTTGAAAGTTATCTGACCGGCTTGATCTTCTTCAACGCCGCCTGGGCCGATTTGCGCACGGCTTCGTTGGCGGGTTGGTCCAGAACCCGATGCAAAGCGGCGGCGGCCTCCACCAAATTCTGCGCCGCCACAGCCTGCGCGATTTGCACCGTTGCCTCAGCCGCCTCCACTTTAACCTCGGCATCGTCCAACATGGACACGGCGAGATCGAGGGCTTGAAGATCGGCCACGGTACTGAGGCCGGACAAAACCAGGCGCTTGCCTTCGACGTTAAAGGCGGCTTTTTGCACGGACTTGAGCGCATCCATTTTCTGGGCGACCGGCATCGGGGCGGCCGTTTCCCGGGTGACCAGCCGCACACAGCCGCGAATGCCCAACATGCGGAGGTTCGAGGCCCTGGTTTCGCGGGCCACCCGCAGCATGTCCGGCAAAAGTTCTTCATCTTGACTCTCGCACAGGGCCCGGAGGGCCGCGCCCCGCACGCGTTCGTCCGGATCAGTCATTGCCGCGCGCAACGCCTCGCGCACCCGCGGGTCAGTGACGCCGCTGCATACGCCCAGCAATGCCAGCCGCGCCTCGATGCGCCCGCGACGGACTGCTTCCGCCAGCGGCGCCGCATCCATTCGGGCCTTTTGCGATTGAATATGTTGACAGGCTGAATTCAGCGCGTCGGCCGCGGCCGAACGCATGTCATCATTGGTGGCCATGACGACCAGTTGGACCATCCCGGGGATTTGCAGCGGCCCGGCCAGCAAGGCCAGACCTTGCAGAGCAGCGTAACGAGTCGATTCGTTTTGGCCCCGGGCCAGCGTTAGTAATTTGGGGGCCGCGGCAGAGTCCCCCCGATGGCCCAAAGCGTGGATCAGCTCCAATTGGACTGCCGGCTCCGGGTCGCTCAGCGCCTTGAGCAAGGCTTCCGTGGCCGGCCCTTGTCTGAGGTCGATTAACGCCTGGCGGGCGGCGGCTTTTTCGGTGCCGGTCGCGCCGGCCGCGTGGCGGGCCAGGCGAAGGGCGAGTTTGCCGTCGCCTAAATCACCGAGGGCGGCAAGGGCGGCGAGACGCACGTCACGGTCCAGGTCCTCCAGCATTAGCACGACGAACACCACGGCGGATCGGTCCCCGCGTTGGGCCAGGCTTTGCAATAGCGCTATTTTCATCGGCACGGAGAGTTTGTGCAGCAGTTTTCCCAAGGCTTCGGTGGTGGCGGGACCTCCGAGTTTGGAAGCCAATTCCAAGGCGGCGCCCTGGGCGGGGCCATTGGGGCTTTCCAGCGCCTTCAACATCAGCACAATCCCGCGCTTGTCGGACGCCAGAATGATGCCCCGATACGCAGCCATTCGAAGGCCGTCGTCTTTTTCCCGGTCGTATAAAAATTGATAAACGGGCAAGGCCCGCGTCCCGTCGCCGCTGGTTAACATGCGGTCGGCGCAGGCCAGCAAGGCGTCGCTTTCCGCATTGTGGACCGGGCTGGAAATGGAGACGCTCCAGGCCGTTTCCAACGCGGTCAGCGCCGCCGGCCCGGGCATCTTGCCCAAAGCTTCCGCCGCGGCTACGGCAATGGAGGGATCCGAGTTTGTCAACAATAATGACACAGCGGGCGCCGCCGCCGGGTCGGCGCGCACTCCCAGGGAATCAAGGATTCCCACCTGATTGGCGCCGCTGGTTTTTGCGAGGGCCTGGCGCAGCGCGGCACCCGCTTCCGGCACGGTCATGGATTCCAGGGCGTAACGGGCCGAGTGCGATAAATCCGGATCAGCCAGCAACGCTTCGAGCGCCGGAACGCATCGCGCTGTGCCAATTTTTTTGAGCTTCGCGCAGGCCGCATCCTTTTCCGGCAAAGAATGGCTGGATTGCAGCACGCTGATTAATTGCGTTTCTTCGTTTGCATCCTGAGCACTGACGGCGAAGGGCGCGGCCAGGACCAGCCACAACAGAGAGACACGGAGTAATCGTTTCATGTTGGAAAAATCAAATAATCCACGGCGGGCGCTTGGCCATGGAGAGGAGGCGGGTTGCCTCGTCATCCCCGATGAATTGCTCCGCGGCCGGGTCCCGCTTCAAAGGCCGATTCAATTGCTTGACAATCCCGCCGAGCAACAATGCGCTGGCCGCGCGGGCCGCGACTTCCACATTGCAGATCGTGTTTTGCCGGGTGCGGATGCATTGCAGAAAATTTCCCGAGTGGCTGTTGCTGTGGTAAAGATGCACCTCTTCCGGACGCAATGGCTCGCGCACCAGTTCCGGCGGATCAGACACCAGGCTGTCGCGGTCCACGGCGATGCGTCCGGATGTTCCGACGCAACAGATTCCGCCGTCGCCGCCCACCGGTTCGCCGGGATACGGTTTTCCATAAACGATCACGCCGCTGGCATACTTGTAGCAAGAGCGGCCCTCGTCCATGAAAAAATCCACCGGGCCGGTGTTATCAGCGTCGGCCGCCCATTGCACAATGTCGTAGTGGTGCTGGCCCCAATTCAATTCGCTAAAGTCGAATCGATGCGCGCCGGTGTTGCCGTCGTAAGGAAACCACGGCATCGGTCCCAGCCAGAGATCCCAATTCAGCTCAGCCGGGACGGGTTTGCTCTGGCCAAACCGGTTGGGCCAGCCGATGGCCCCGCCGTCGCGATAGGCGTAAATTTCCTGGAGCTTGCCGATGCGCCCGCTGCGGATGAACTCGCAGGCCTGGCGAAACTTCCCGCCGTATTCGCTGCGCTGCTGGGTGCCGGCTTGGAAGACCCGTCCGTAGCGTCGCACCGCCGAACGCATTGCAATCGCTTCGGCCACCGTGACCGCCGAGGGTTTCTCGCAATAAACATCCTTGCCCGCTTCCGCGGCCATGGCCGACATGGTGGCGTGCCAATGGGGCGGGGTGGCGATCAAGACCGCGTCGATGTCCTTGCGATCCAAAACCCGGCGGAAGTTTTCATAGGATTGACAAGGGGTGAATTTGTCGCCGTAAATTTCGCGGTAATGATCGTTGACCCTTTTGGTCGCGCCTTCGCGGCGATCGCGCCAGGTGTCGCAAACAGCCAGCACCTGGACTTCCTTGCGGCCGGCGTAGCCGCCGGCGACATACGTCCAGGCGCCGCCGAACAAATGTCCTCCGCCCTGTCCGCCCACCCCGATGAATCCCATGGTGATGCGTTCGCTGGGCGCGATGGCGCCGCTGCGGCCCAGGACCGAGGCGGGAATGAAATTCGGGACGGCCATGGCTGCGCCCAAGGTTGCGGTCTGACGCAAAAACTTCCGACGACCAATCAAGTTCCTTGTTTTCATGCTTGAGGCAAAAAGGGTTACGCCCGTCTTGCTCCTCTCGTCAAGGATCGTTTTGGGTCGTAGACGCGAATTCCCAGCCCGGTGCGCTTGTACCAGACGGAACCGGCTGGGTGACCTGTTCGCTTGGCCACTTCGCCATCGGACATTTGGCCGAGTAATTTGATTTCACTCGTTTTCCATTCGCGCGGAAGGGCAATTTTTGGCGCTGGATTTGGCCGGCCGAGCCGAAATCGGCGCATCTGCACCGATGCAAGCGCGCGGGCGGTGAGCCGGGCGACTTCCTCGTCAGGCAGGACGCCGACCAGTTTGTCTTCCTCCGCGCTCCATCTTGGATAAGCACTGGCGGGGTAAGGAAGATTCATATTGCTGCGTTTGAGCTGTATGGCCTCGATGCTGCGCTTCAACTTCACTGCCAGTTCCTTGTCCGGCATCGTGCCGAGCAATTTGATTTCAGGGGCGGTCCATAGACGCACCGGTTGCAGGGCCGGGATTCCAAGTATTTTGCGCCGGATATAAACGGAAGCTGGGTGCCTGTGCAATCGCCGCCCCAGTTCAACGTCCAAAATTGTGCCCAACAACCCGTCTTCCGCTTTAGTCCATTTCCGGACCAGAATGAAAGACGGGATTCCCCATCTTTTCCGAGCGGACAGCACGACATGTTCGGGACAACCGAGTTGGCGGCCGATGTTCGGGTCCGTGTCCGTGCCCAGCAAAGCGATTTCCTTTTTCGTCCAACTTCGGTCAGCGTGCCTGTATTTAAAGAGTGGAATTTTCAACGCCACCCGCTGTTTTCTCACGTGATGAGTCGTGCGGCGGAACCGACGCGCCAATTCCATGTCAGGCATCGTTCCCAATAAGCGAATTTCCCGGGCCGTCCAGCGCCGCCCTGGGATGGGCAGGCGGATGCGGGCAGCTTCGCGCATGGCCACCACCGTTTTGATGGTGCGGTCAAAACGGCGGGCTAGCACGGAGTCCGGTAATTTGCCAAGCTGTTTCAACTCGGCGATTGTCCACGGAGCATCGCGGCGAAGGTAGCGCGGGCGCTTTTGCCTAATTCTATTGCCGGCCATGAATAATAAATGCTTATGCCGGACGACTCATCCTGTCAATTCTGCGCTTCCCTTTTTTGCCCGCCAAATTCAAGGAGGCCAGGGCAAGATATTGCCGATCGGTTTGTGCGGTCCTTTACCGGGGACTTGTGAGTGGCCCTGATGGGAATGCCGAGCAGGCGGAAACGGGTGGTCGAAATTGCACTGTTTGTCGTTTCGATCCTGGAACAGCCCGTCCCCAGCACATAGGTTGAAGATTGCCCGGGGCCTTTTGTCGTTCGGAGAAGCAGCCCAAATGGGAGGACGTGCACCGAATGGCGGCCCGCCCCATCCATCGTTTCGCTTGCGCCCAATCCCCACGGCACACTTGAACGCATAATCGTCTTGTCAGGCGATTGAGGGAGCCGCGCGGCACAATGACTGGCCAGCACGCCCCACGGCAGGAAGGTGGTCTTGGTCATTCCGCGGCGGGCTTCGGATTCGTGCCTGGCCAGCCAACCGCCGCCGAATTCCCATTTATTGAAGGAAGCGGTGCGGCGTAATTCCGCCACCATGCCAAGAAGAAAACTGTCGGCATGGCCGACGCTGTTGCGGTCGTGCCGGGAGAGCAGGCCGCCCAATGAACGGGTGACGGTGTAGTCCCCGTCCTTTTGCCAGGAGCACAGTGGATTAAATCGGCGAAAAGGGCTGTTGGCAGCGGCGCGGATGGCGTTTTCGGGCGGTTCGGTGAAGGTAATCTTGGCGGCAAAAACGTCTGTGCCGCGCAGGGGGGCGGGCATGTCGCTTTCGATCAGGATGACACGCTTGCCGTGGCGCTGGATGAATCCGTTGCGTCCGTCCGGACTCTGCCATTCGACACGGTTGCCGCTGTTCTTGGTTACGACGGCGTGATGGGCGGTCTGGCGTTCCTTAACACAGGCCGCGGCGTAGCGGGCGGCGGAATAGGTGGAGTCCCAAGAGGAGGCCCAAAGTAGCAGCCGGCTTCCGCCCGCGCCCTCGAACAAGGCGACATGGTCGCCGTCCCAGCCGCGGGCCAGTTCCAGGCCGCGGGGCAGGTTTCCGAATTGGCAGCCGAAGAGGACGGCCAGGCCGGCCTCGCCCATACTGTCAATACTAATCTGTTTCCATCCGCCCGGCAGGGTTTCCGGCAGGTCGATCTGCACCGGCAAGTCGCGCCATTGCCAGCTTTTTTTCGGGTGCATGACTTGGGCGCTGCTGACCGCGGGGTGATTGTAAACGTAATCCAGACCGTCCAGCCCCCACTGGCGCATGATTCCGGCGCAAAAGGAATAACCGTACGAGTAGGGCATCGCTTCCGTTCGGGCCAGAGTCTCCGGCACTCCTGCGACGGCCACATCGGGATTTTTCCAGGCCTGGCTGAGCGCGCAGTTCAAAACAAACTCTCCGGCGTCCGAATGGATCAGGTTCCAAAGAAGAAAGTAAGCATTGGGTGATTTTCCTCCCGCTTGGGCGGGGAATGCCTCCATCATTTCACGGGTGGCGGAGCCTTCGAGAACGAAATCGTGGGCGGTGCCGCGGTCGGTGGAGAACTTGTCGGCATTGTCCTTGGGGTCGTCCATGGGCCAGTATTGGTCCTCCAGCGCATGGATGTTATGCCGACATCGGCATAATCTTCATAATGCCGCAGTCAGGATTATGCCGCACCGGAGATTTGGCGCACTTTGAAAACGCGGTTTCTCCGGCGCGGCTTTGCGGCATAATCAGAGG
>Ga0182030_10009135_pt1 | contig 20348 bp, 15 predicted proteins | sample 812S3MmetaG_FD_121299 | JGI IMG/M metagenome (GOLD analysis project Ga0182030, IMG submission 121299) | Permafrost microbial communities from Stordalen Mire, Sweden - 812S3M metaG (Illumina Assembly) | ecosystem: Environmental > Terrestrial > Soil > Wetlands > Permafrost | place: Sweden... | reverse complement strand
GTCCGTTTACGGTCTATACTGATCGGCGGTTGTCCGGTCGGTAAGTTCAAAGAACCAACGCAATCTGCGCCGGTAATTGTAGTTCGCAGGATCTCGCAGACTGATCGGGGGGATCCCCTCTCCTCAGATCTCACTTGAAAAGAACTCATCAAGGCCAAGTGATATCAGATCAAGTTTGCTGTGCAACTCGTGGGCGGCAGATCGATCCAGATATCAGGACGCGACTTCCGCCTCGTCTGATGAACAGCGATGCTTCGGTTGCCGACCGACGATCGACGCCTCGCCGCGACCGGATTCGTAGCCCACGAGAGGGCCAACTCTTCCAGCGCGGGGATCACCGGGGTAGGCAGTCTCGCGGCGACCTTTCGGCCTTTCCGCGGGCTACGACAAGAAGCTCGGAGCGCACACTGTGCCGGCCAGGGCCGGGAACGGGCGCCTTAGGGCGCAGGTTGCGGGGGGCAACCCCTGAGAGCCTAACCGAGTCACGCTGCAGGTAACTATTCGGCGCGCTGTGGTGAGACTTGCGATTCCGCGCCATGCACCACATAGGGCGAATTCGGCGACCACCGCACCGTATTGTGGCGAGCCGGCGCTGCCCGACGGACAAGAACTTTGGAAGCGACTCAACCTTATCATTAAGGGAGAAATGCGTGTCACTTCGATACCCACTTTGACCTGAAAGTACTCGAAGATTTAACGATTGAATTCACACCATTAGACGCGCAAAAGCACCCAGAATCGCACCGAATGAAAACAAAACAGGCGAATTACTAATGGATTACCGATTCTTTTAGAAACATTCGGGCACTGAAATGGCTTCACCCACAAAAGCGAGCGGCACTCTGGCACTAACCACCAGCGATCTTTTGTCGTGCGACGAAGCCCGCTACTGTCTTGCAACCTTGCAGCATTCTCTCTGCAGCCCGCTCGGGGGTGAACTTAGCCATTAGCTTCAGGCATCGCGTAGCCGTAGCAGATCGATCCTCCGAGAGCTGCGTAGTGGCCAGCATCGCAGCCGCCATCGCTTCGACATTACCCGTTGCAAACGTAAATCCCGTGACGCCATCTACTACCAACTCCGGTGCGCATCCACAACGATCGCTTACGACCACAGGACAGCCGTAGCTAAGCGACTCATTTACAACATACCCCCAAGGTTCGCTGTAGCTCGGTAGCACAAGCGCAAGACTGCCAGCGAGCATTGGCGCAAATCCATTGATATCGCGAACTCCCAATAGCGCGACCGATTCGGCCAAGCCCAGCTTGTTGACATGGTTCTCCAACGCGCTTCGCAACGGACCTGCCCCGACGAAGTCGAGCCGCGCCGTAGCCAAGTGTCTACGCACGATACAAAAGGCCTCCAAAAGATCGTGAAGACCCTTCTCGGCAGCCAACCGACCGACATAGATGAAGCGTGGAACTTGTAACATTGCCGAGGCATTGGGCTCATAGAGGGACTGCACCTTGGCCGTGGTGTAGTCGTGCGGTAGCGCTGTCGCCTGGCACCCGGGGTATATTTTGGCGGCAGGAACTCCATAGCTCAGCAGGTATTCCTCGCTGCGAACCCCATAGCAAAGAAATCCATCGCAGCTCGCGAAGAAAAGTCGCTTGGCTAATTCCTTCCAGCGAGTCTTCGGTCGATCGTAAGCGGTCGAATCGACGAACACGAGGCGCTTTCGTCGCGCCGCCATGCAAACCCCGAGCATGACCCAATATTCGACACGATCGTAGCCTGGAAGGACGACTGGATCGCCGCGATGAGTCAATAAATCCCAAACGACCGCGAAAATCATCCTCGCCAAAGCCACCTCTTCATAGCGACCGGGAAACAATACGCGGTATGGATAGTCGTGATACGAGCAATCCACCTCGCCTAGTCCGGCGCGCATATTCTCGGTCTCCGCAAGATGGACCACTGATGCATTCACTCCATCGAGTTTGCACAGTGCGTAGAGCCTTGAATATACCGCGCCGATATGCTGGCCAGAGAATATTATGATAGATCAATAAGCGCATAACGTAGTCCACGAGTAGAGTGGGCTTAGTGTGGAGGCACGATTCACCAAACGCAGATGGTAAATAGCTACCATTGTCATTCAATCCGAAAGCAACTGAGAGCGCAATGACGCAAATGTCTCACAGCAAGGCATCTGCAGTGGTATTTGTCGGGCCGTTGCCACCTCCCGTACACGGCTTTTCCGCCGCCTGTGCAGCGATGCTCGAGGTTTTGAAAAACAGAGGCACAGTCGCCGTATTTGACCGCTCTAGGCGCGCCCAAGGACCTATCACGGCAGCGATCCGACAGATGAGCGAGGCAATAAGATACGTCCGCATCATTCGCCTTTGTCCTGGCATCGCCCTGTACCTCGGGGTATCTGGCGGCTTCGGCCAATTGATCGATGGATTCTATATAGCAATAGCCAAAGTTTATCGTAGGCGCATATTCGTACATCACCACAGCTACGCCTACATCACCAAGGCGACGATCATCAGTAAATTATTGTTCTCATTGCTGCGGGATGCGACGCACATAGTCCTGAGCCCTGGGATGGGTACATCGTTGGCGGAGCGTTACAAATTCAACAGGACCGAATTGAAAGTCGTATCAAATGCGGCATTTTTCGGGTCCGTATCAGGCATCGCCCGCGCGCAGTCGGATGTAACTACTCCGATTCGCCTAGGGTTCCTGGGGAATATTACTTTCGCAAAGGGATTTGTCGAGTTCTTCGAGGTTCTGGCGGAGCTACGCAGGCTTTCGGTCCCTTATCGTGCCTATATTGCAGGTCCCATCTCGCCCGAAGCGCGCGAGACATTCAATCGCTTAATGGCAGCTGCGGATCAAGTGGATTATCGCGGCGCCCTCTACGACGACGCCAAAATGCGATTTTATCTACAGTTAGACATCCTGTTATTTCCGACCAGGTATGTGAACGAAGCGGAGCCGTTAGTCATACACGAAGCATTACGTAGTGGAGTCTACGTTCTGGCTTGTGCTCGCGGGGCAATCCCAGAACTGCTGTCGAACGGTGCCGGCCTAGCAGTTGATCAACAGGTATTCGTTGCCTCAGCCGCCACCTATATCCGCGGCGTCAGTCTGGACAGAGCCGTCCTAGCACTATCGCGACAGTCTTCATTCGAGCAAGCGCGAAGGCTCCAAGCAAAAGCGGAAGGCCAGCTCTCCGATGTCATTGATCAAATACTGCGCGGAGCGTAGTGCTAGAGCGTCAATGACTCCCATCGTTACACAGCAATCACATGGCATCAATGTCGTCAGCATGGTAGTTTTGTTGCCGACCTATCTACCTCAGTTGGCTGTGGCTGTTCAATCTGGATCCCACGTGCTTCTGCTTAGCGGCCATTCACGCTCAGCGATTTGAAACAGAAGCAGCCAGTAAGACTGTAGTCAACCCATGAAAATTCTCATTTACCACAACATTCTCTGGGCAAAATACAAAGGGGCAGTATTTTCGCGTCTTCATTTGCTCTGCACCGAGGCCGGACTTGACGCATCATTCGTGCAGATTGCGGAAACCGAAGTCGGATATCTCGAACTCGGGGCAGTTGATCTGTCGTATCACCGTTATCCGTTCCGACTTCTCAGTAAGGGTGTTTATAGTCGTATTCCATTGCCTAAGAGAATCTGGCTGCTGTGCAAAGATTTGCTTATCCATCGGTCGAATCTTGTGGTGTTGCCGGGATACAACCTAGTGGAGTATTGGATGATGCTGCTTTTGTGTATGTTGCTCAGGCGTAGACGCGCAGTCTTTTGCGATTCCACAGCGCTTGATGGACGTAAATCACGCGCCAAGGAGGGCGCAAAGCGGCTGTTCTTCTCTCGCTGTCATGGCATTTTCTGCTATGGAACTCGAAGTAGGGATTACATCCTCAGCTATGGCATCTCTCCGACAAAAATCCATTTCCCTTGCTACGCGGCCGCGCTGCCGCATGGATATGACCCAAGAGCAGTCCAAGCGGTGTACGAGGAGCAGGCGGCTGAAACTTTCACGGTTCCAGAGTATATATTCATTGGCAGACTGTCAGCCGAGAAAGGGCTGTTCGATCTTCTCGAGGCATTTGGTCTGGTACGCGCAACCCTCGGATCAGCGCGGCTTACGTTGGTTGGCGCCGGCCCTTTGGAAGGTCAGCTGAAAGAGTTCATCGTGTCTCGCCAGCTAGGCGATGCGGTGACATTACTAGGCGCGCGCACCCTCGACGACGTTGTGCCATTACTCTATCGTAATGTTGCGTTGATTCTGCCTAGCTCTAGAGAGCCATGGGGATTGGTGGTGAATGAAGCACTCAGCTATGGCTGTCCTGTAGTTGTTAGTGATCATTGCGGGAGTGTTGCTGATCTGGTGATTGAGGGCGTAACGGGCTATTCATTTCCGACAAGAAATATAGAGCTGTTGGCGAAGGCGATGATAGCGACCGTGGACCTTTCCAATGATCGGGCGGCCACAGCCAGAAATTGTCTAAAGCTAATGTCCGCATTCACTGCGGAGAAAGCCGCATCACGAATATTGGCGGGTTGTACGCAGATGATTGAGCGTGATGTTTAGCGCGGCTTGTGACTACGGTAATCCCGTCCGGAGGCCAATACTCGCTTCGGAACAGACTCCGCGAGTCTGGCGAGTTGCACCGTCGTTATTTGCGAGGATTCGCGGGCAGCGTTGAGCTATCAGATCTCGAAGGGGCATCGAGCCTAAGTGAAAACCACGACAGATTGCGCGGAAGTTCAGTGCTCATTGCTACTCATGACCAGCTGACCGCGGCGCTGGCAGTGATAGAGCTTGATGGAATAGCTGCCCGCCTAGTTCTTTGTCCGCCTAATTGCTCGGTCGCGGACATTGGATAAATTGCTGTCGACTCAGAAGCGGACGCTCTGATCTATGATGAAACCGGCCAGAACTACCAATCGCTAAGCTTGGGCACTGTCGTTGAATGCAGCTCCAGCTGCAGGACAATCCGCGCCGCAGGTGATCGCCAAGAGTCAACGGAGTGGATATTGCTGACATCAGGAACCACAGGTGGCTCGGGCCACGGACATCTCATTGACCATAGTCAAGAAATGGCTACGCAGGTCTCGGACTGACGGCGCTGCAAAACTGTTGAACTGATCCAGCCGACCGGCCGCCGCATCACTGCCTTCAAAAGAGCGAAAAATACGCTGTGTCATCCACGCACGCCGTCATCATCGAGCTACCACACCTTCATTGCGTAATGTTATCGGCGCTCGACGCCTGCCAGACTTGCACGTTCGTAACATTTATTGGCATTGCCGGGTTTTGATTGCCGATGATTAGAGCCAGGTGTCGAGTATCCAATACTGCGAAGGCGCTCAACGGATCGGCACCGGTCGTAGTGTCGTTCGCCGCCGGAGCCTCAGAGGGGTTAAATTGATCCCACGTGGCCACCGTACCAACCAGAACTCGATTTATATAGAGATTGAGATAACCTTTGGCTGTTGCAGTAGCGGGTACCCACAGACAACCGTAAGTGACGGACGCTGAGGAGTCTGTGTTATACGTGGAAAGCGACGGGAACAGCGCTTCCTGAACATTGCTTTGACTTCCGTTCATTCCCGACCAGTCGTGGATCGTTGTGCCGATATTAGGAGGGTAAACATCGTATTCCAGGAAATCGACCTCAACGTAGTGTTGGAATCCGTTACCTTGCCCAACCCACTGCACGCCAGGATAGTTGCTCGAGACTCCATTGAAGGAGGCGCGCTCGATGTCACTCGACCACCATGCGGGCCAGCCCGCAGCTCTGTCATTGACGTATTCTCCCACCATAGACAGAGTCGCTTCCACATAAGCACCGCCCCCGAACGCGAGGCCCGCCCAATTGTTGGGCTTGCTCGAATCGATATGCGCCGTGGAGACCATGCCAAGGGTGTTCGTCGTCCCAGGGAAGCTCATACTGCCGTTTGCTTCTTGTACTACTTCACCGGCGCTGGTGTCAGAGCCATAGAAATTATCCAGAAACCAAGGACCGCCGTTGGCTGCAGTCGTTGTCGAATTGAAAGTGTTAGTGTTGTAGCCCACGGAGGCTGCAGGACCGGGAACACTGGCTCCGGAGCTGCTAGAACTGGAGCTGCTAGATTTTCCACCTGAAGAGCTGCTGCCGCTGGTCGAAGTCCCGCTGCTAGATGAATTCGTGCCGCCGGAACTTGAGCTACTAGTAACTCCGCCAGAGGAGCTGCTGCCATTCGCAGAAGTGCCGCCGCTGGAGGAACTCGATGTGCTGGAACCGGTGATCGTCCCGCTTGAACTGGAAGTCGAGCTTCCTGCCGTTAGAGAACTTACAGTCACAGAGGCGGTAGTTGGCGTGCTTAAACTCGCGCCGCCAGCGATTGACGTGAGATGGAATCCGAATGTCTTGCCACGAGAGTTGAGGCTGAATACAGGAACGACAACCGTCCGGGCCGATGTGTCGCCCTCATTCCATACCAACGAGCCGCTCCTCGGCGAGTAATCTGTCCCAGCTGTGGCGGTGCCGTCCATCGTGCTGTAGTCAACGGTGGCTGGAACCGAAGGGTCACCGATTCGATTTACCGAAATGACGGCGCTCGTCGACGATGCCGAAACGAAATACGTTGCAGAGGAGAGTGCGACGTGTGCTGCTTCATTGCTAGAATCATTCGTTACGGAGGCACCGGAAGCTTCCGATTGATTGGTCGCGCCGTTACATCCTGCCATGGCAACTAGTAGTAGCATTCCGAGTATGGCGCGGCCAAAAATGGTGAAAGACATCTGATTCCCAGTACTGTGAATGTCACGTCAGACCTGCATTTTTCTAGCTAGGGCCGACTGCATCAAACTGTCTGTCGAGTCCGACGTGTCGCAAATCCGGAACAGGAATTTTTAAGAGCATCGTGCTGAGGACGCCTCCAGGGTTCATAACGCATCTGCCGGTTAGGCCCTTGTGCACGCGTATAGCTCAATCCAAGGCCATCGAAAAAAGAGCCCGGTGCCAAAAGGGACTTGGCGCAGGATTTCGACTCAAGTGCATTGCACCAAAATCGGTAAGGTCGCCGGACATGACGCCCCACTTTTCGCCGCTACCGAGGAGGGAGCTTGGCTGGCTACTTGACAGGTAAGCTTGTCTGCGGATGCGATTACGTGAGGGATGCGCAATTGCGACGCAGCGGACGCGTGCATAGGACCGCGTCACAGTCGTCATTTGATGGCGCCCCATATTTTGGGTTGTGCGCCCCAGATCAAAGTCTGCTGCGGTCAAACTCCAAAGGGACAGGCCCCGATTGCATTAAGTAAAGACCAATCTGCCAATAGGCACGGAACGTGCTTACACGATATGCTTGAAGCTGATCCGAGTACGGGCGCCGAGCCCCGATTCACAGTCGGGAAGTAAGTGATCAAATATGACCCTTGGACAATTTCTCCTGATTCTTCGCGCCCGGGGGTTGGTTGCCCTCACTGTATTCGTCTCGGTGATCGCGTTCGCAATAGTGGCCAGTTTACTGTTGCCAAAGCAGTTTAAGGCGGTAGCCTCCGTTGTGGCGGAATTCAAACCTGATCCCGCCGCTTCGATTGCGGCAGTCAATGCCGGGCAACCAGCAGGTTATTTGGCGACCCAGGTGAGCATCATTACCAGCGATCGAGTCGCGCAGCGAGTGGTAAAGACCCTTAAACTGGACCAGGAGAGCGGCCTTCGTCAAGAATGGCTACAGCGGGCGCAGGGACGCGGAGACATAACAGCTTGGATCGGCGACAAGTTGAAGAAGAATCTATCGGCAACACCTGCTGGCGAGAGCAACGTGATCGACATCACCGTGAAATGGCCGGATGCCAAAGTCGCCGCCTCACTCGCCAACGCATTTGCGCAGGCCTACATTGACACCAGCGTTGAGCTGAAGGTTGAGCCGGCGAAAAACTATGCGGGCTGGTTTGATGAACGCGCCCATGCCTTGCGCGCTGAACTCGAAACAAAGCAGAAGGTGCTTTCCGACTATCAAAACGAAAAGGAGATCTTTGCTCCTGATGAGCACCTCGACATAGAAATGACCCGGTTAGCTGAACTGTCCTCACAATTGGTAGTGATACAATCACAACTCCAGGACAGCCAATCGCACCAGCGTCAAGTAAACGGCGATATCAATTCCATACCAGAAATCCTGCAGAGTCCGGTGATCCAAGGCCTAAAGGCCAGCCTGTCGCTAGCAGAAGCCAAGCAGCAAGACATAGCGACCCGTCTCGGTACAAATCATCCTGAGTACATCAGTACGGAGGCAGAAATCGACAGTCTTCGCGAACGTATTGCGCGTGAGAGCCGTACAATTATCGCCTCGCTCGGCAACACCACACAGGTCAACCTGCGCCGTGAACGAGAGGTTACCGCGGCATTAGCGGTTCAAAAGACACGTGTTCTAGAGCTCAAGCATCTACATGACCAGGCGGCTGATATGCAAAATGACGTTGCGACTGCCCAGCGTAACCTGGATGCCGTGAATCAGCGGCTGGCGCAAAGCAACCTCGAAGGCGAAACGCAACAGGCAAGTGTCGTGCTACTCGCGCCGGCGACAGAACCGATTGAACATTCGAGTCCGAATCTTCTGATCAACGCCATAGTTGGCTGCTTCGTTGGCCTTGTGCTGGGAGTCGGCACAGCGCTGCTGCGTGAGTTTATGGATCGTCGCGTTCGGGGAGCGGAGGAACTGGTGCACTTGCTGGGCGTTCCGCTTCTTGGAAAAATAGGCGCGATTGCCCCGCAAGGTTTCCCGGCGCTTGCCTCCGACCGCGCCCTGCTGCGCGTCCAGTCCTAGCTGGCGCATCGATTGAAAAGCAATTGAGTACCGATACGCCTATAGACGCGGTGGCCATTGGTCTTCGTGACGTACCCGATGGCGCCGTCGATCGCAGCCGAATCATCGGGACGCTTCTCGTGGAGGAGGGACGTCTCACGTCCAAGGACGTCGACCGCGTTCAATGCTTTGCCAAGGAACGTGGGATCAGGTTTGGCGATGCAGCCGTGCAACTGCAACTACTCACGCCCGATGATGTTCTCGCCGCCTTGGCGAGGCAATTCAATAACCCTGTCCTGCCACTTCGCGGCTCCGGCGGCGTGGCCGACGAGGTCATAGCAGCCCACAACCCTGAAAGCGAGTGCGTTGAGCCGCTGCGCGCTCTGCGCAGCCAACTCTTGCTCCGCTGGTTCCCCTCGGCCACCCGCAAGGTGCTCGCTGTAGTTAGTCCTGAGAGAGGCGAGGGTCGCAGCTGGCTTGCAGCCAATTTGGCTACGACGTTCGCGCAAATAGGCATTCGTACACTGCTCATCGATGCCGACATGCGTCAGCCGCGGCAACATATATTGTTTAATCTTGGCAATGCGGCGGGTCTTTGCGAGTTGTTGACGGGGCGCGCAGGGCGGCAAGTCGCCCAGCGCTTGCACCCGCAGCTGCGGCTCTTCGTACTCCCAGCTGGTTTGCTTCCGCCGAATCCCCAGGAGTTGCTGTCGCGACCGGCATTCGACGTTGTAATCGACCGCTTTGCGGAAAAGTTTGATCTAATGCTGCTCGATACTCCGGCTTCCACGCAATCTGCGGACGCTCAGATCATCGCCGCTCACGCGGGCTCCGCCTTATTGGTCGCCCGTCGAAACCACACAGGACACGCGCGATTGAAGGAAACGAAGGAGAGCCTGACACAGATCGGTGTCGACGTCATCGGGAGCGTATGCACTGAACATTGAGCGGTGAGGGTTGTGGACGCGGTATTTTTCCGCCCATATTCCGGTCGCGCATTCAACTTCTGCACTCGAATCACGACTGCGCCCAAACATTCGCATGCTCTTCCGCTTCTTCACCGTGGCAAGCCCCAAGGCGCGTATCGCATCAGGTTTGGCGGCCAATTTTTACTCACAAGTTGTGACCGTCTTAGTGCAGCTGCTGTCCTTGCCCATACTCCTCTCGAAGTGGAACATAGAGCAGTATGGCCAGTGGTTGATGATTTCGGCGATTCCGGGATACTTGGTCATATCGGACGTTGGAATAATGACTGCCGCTGCCAATCTGATGTCAATGCATCAGGCTCGCCATGAAACCGCTGAAGTCAATCGCGTCTTCAATTCCAGCCTGGGGGCCATGTTGCTGCTGTTGCCGGCATTAGCGCTCGTTGGCGCAGTCCTTCTGGCATCGTCCTCGTTTGGCCTAAGTCATGATCAGCGAGTTGCTCTGTACTTCCTGCTAATTACTACGCTGTTGGGTGTGGCTTGCAGTCTTTTTGACGCGGTCTATAGGCCTTTTGGCAGATACCCCAGGGCAGCATTTCTGCTGACCACTGCGCGGGTCTTCGACTGGCTAGGAATGTTTGCAGGTTTATTTATCGGCGGAACGCTCACCAGCGCTGCGCTTGGCATATTTGTAGGCCGAGCAACCGGCTTCGTGGGTATTTTCGTTTTGGCGCGGCGCGACGTTCCGCAGATTCGATGGAATTGGCGTGAATTCGACGTGAAGCTGGTCCGTCTACTCCTCCGCAGCGGCATCGGCTTTCTATCGTTTCCCTTTGGATACCTGCTGACCTTACAAGGAATGGTATTACTCGTCGGTGCACAAATGGGTGCCAGCATGGTTGCATTGTTCAGCGCGACTCGAACACTTACGCGCGTCTTGGCCCAAATCTCTGACACGACTTCGCGATCTATGTCCCCGGAAATCTCCGCGCTGTACGGTGCCGGTCGAGAACCGGAGGCCACACGCTTAAGCAACCGCATTCTCTGGAGGGTCATTTTACTCACCATCTGCGGCGCGCTGTTATTGACGCTTCTAGGGCCCAGCATATTGCAACATTGGAGCCACGGCAAAATTCACTTTGACGGCACAGTATTTGCATTTTTGATCGCGGGTTCAATCGCGGCGGCCTATTGGCAGATTCAAGCAGTGCGTCTAACGGCAACAAATCGACACTCACTGCTCGCTACCATTTTCACACTCTCATCAGCATTTGCGCTCCTGCTTACTTATTTGACGGAGCCGCGATTTGGGCTCGGCGCCGCAGCGGCGGGGACTTGTCTCGTAGACGTTGCGATGGTTATTGGAACAACGGTCTCGCTGAAGCGCATTGCTGTCACTACGCGACGTGCCTAGCGCATGATTAGGATCTTAATTCTTCTCGGCTGCTATGCCTCCTTTTGGGCAAATATGCCTTTGTATGGCTGGATAATGCAGGCAGCATTCTTGGTATTGTTTCTGGTGGCCTCGTTCATTGCTTTTGCGGAAAAGCGAGTTTTGGGGGCCGCGCCGTCCCTCGCAGAAATCGTGCTATATGGAGCTGCGGCGCTCTCGACGGCGGTTGGGCTGATTCGCTCGGACGAATATACGACCTTATATTCCGCGCTTTTTTTAGCGGCCTTGATTCTCATCTCGCTTGTCTCCAGAGCGATTACCCTTGAGCAGCTGCTTGACATCGGCGCGGGCGCCTCTCTGCTCGGAGTTCTAACATGTCTGCTGGTAGATGGACACAGCTTACTCAAGGCCCTTTCCATATCTGTGGGTCGGACTGGATTGTTTCGCTTCAGTCCGCTGAACACTCATCCAGATCTTGCTGGATTGCTTTATGGATCGTGCTCAATCTTGATGGCCCGGCGAGCCTACATTGCGAAGGGCGCTGTTGAGCGTGGGGTTATGATCTCCGGCGTCGTACTGGCGGGCACCTACATTTTGGCCGCTTCGGCGCGGGCGTCGCTGTTGGCTCTCGCGGTTGCCAGTGTAGCTGCCGTGGTGCTGGAGATTCGACCCCGCTTAGCGACCTACATGAAGTTAGCCGCTATTGGACTCGCGGCAATCTGCGTCACCTCTTTAGTCTCTGCTAGTCGTTTGGTGTCCTACTTGCAGGGAATCTTGGAACTGAATTCAAAGTATCGCGGTGCGGCTACGGGCGGCAGTGGTAGAACGGAGATTTGGCAGCACGGTATTTCGGCGCTGTTTCAAGATCCGACTCGACTCATTTTCGGCGGTGGGCTTAGATCTTCGGAAAGCTCTGCCTTTGGCTGGGCGAGCACCGAAAACTCCTACATAAGCATTTTGTTAGATAGCGGCGCATTTGTCGGTACTGCCATAATTTCAGTATATATATACTCTGCCATTAAGGCTTGGAAGCTGTCACAAGCGTCTTACCAATCGAATTCTCAAATATTTCTCTTTGCTTATGTTGTCTTCCTTCTTGCTGAATCCTTCTTCAATAGGTATCTCCTGGCAATTGGCAATGCTGGCTCGCTGCTCGCGCTTATGATTCTGATTTCGCTGTCCATCCGCAAAGTGCCCGCACGTGAACTCAATGCGGCTACTAGTCGCGCCGCATCCGAGTGTAGTCGCGCTGCTCCGAAGCCAGATGCATGAACGGGGCAGGGAAAAGTTGTTTGCCGCGTCTAATGTTGATACTAGTCGTTTGCGCGGCTAGCGGCAAAACCGACGAGTTGGTTGCGGTGACGCCTCCTCCACAGGCGGCAACCGTTGGGTACAATACAAGGACATTTGCCTGTACGTTTTCAGCGCGTACGGTGGATCTGGGCAACTCGCAGCGCCCGGGCTTTGATTGGTACCCTTGGCATTTCTTTGGTCAGCCGTCTCCAGCATCAGGAAGCGTGGTGGTCAATGCGGACGGAAGCGTGTTAATTGGAGCTCTTGGGCTCGTCTCCAGCCTTGCCACGGCTGCCGGAACACGAACAGACTTACACTGGACCGGCGTGGCGTTCGGTGGCGGGGCGTACTTTGAGGCCACTCTAAAGTTTGATCCGGCAAATACGGCGAAAGGTACATCTAGAGCGTGGCCGGCATTTTGGTCGATGTCGATTGAGCACCTCGCGAGTCTCGACGGTGAGCAGTGGCCAAACCAGCGACCGGGATATACGCACTTCATTGAGCCCGATGTTTTTGAATACGATGTCTGGCGCTTTAGGCCAAGTCACTATTACGGCGGCGCCGTTCATGAGTCATATGGCATTTATCGGACGACTTGCGCCCCCGAGGATTTCTGTAGCGTAAGCAATCGGAATTTCACAATTGCCGCGCCACCCGACACCGATTTCAAGGCGTACCACAAGTATGGTTTCCTCTGGGTGCCGGCGACGGAGTCTACGCGAGGCTTGGCCAAATACTACTTTGATGGGGTGGCTACTGACGACGAGGTCGAGTGGGATCTCTATACGAATCAAGCTCCTCCACCTGGGCGCGCGCCGTGGACATTTGGCATCATCGATCAGCAGCATCTGGTCCTTATAATCGGTACAGGCGCGAAGCAGCCTATGGAAGTCGAGTCGGTGTCGGTGTGGCAATCATCGTCTGCAAATAACCTGCGGCAATAGAATTGATCGCAGGAGACATAATGCAGTCGAGGCCGATGTCAGACCAATGCTCTACATTGTCTACGGATTCGTTGGCGATTGAGTCACGGCATCTAGCGTACGCGATTATCCATTCTGATAGCGCTTTTGCGTTGATGCAGTGTCTGTTCAGACGCCCTTGCGAGTGCCTGGTGTTTATAGACGTCAACTATGGCAATGAATAAACGGACGATAGCCAGGACAAAGAGCATGGCTAGATACCTCGCGTGCTGTGGAAGGGTCATGCTAAGTCCACAGAGCGCTACATTCTTTCGAAAGGAAGTCAGCCCCCGACCAAAGTACCGGCTGGCCGCCTGTATACGGATTAAGAATGAAGGTCGCTTCTTACCGGAGTTACTCGCTCACCATCGCTTATTGGGCTTTGAGCACTTTTTTCTGTATGACAATAATAGTTCCGATCAGCCGGATAAAATACTTGATCCGTTTGTGAGAAGAGGGCTAGCCACAATTGTGCCGTGGAAGACGGTGCCGGCGTCGCCGTCCTGTTACAAGCACTTTCTGGAGAATTTCGAAGCCGAGTCGCAATGGGTTGCATTTATTGATGCGGATGAGTTCATAGTCGAGCGCGTGGATGGTGCGTTGAACAATGCATTGGCGCGCCTTGGATCAAACGCTGGACTGGCGATCAATTCACGCTATTTTGGCAGCAGCAGTCATCAAGTCATTCCCGATGGGCTCGTATTGGAGCAGTTTCGTCGCTGCGCGCCGTTGCTGGGAGAGCATGTCAAAGTCATCGTCAAGCCGCAATTGGCTCTTTCTTATTTTAACTCGCACAATTTCATATACAGAAACTGGAGCTTTGCGATCGACGTTAGAGGAAGGACCGTGCTGGGAACTTTTGCGGCCGCGAGCGCAGCAAGCGAAATCGAAATAAATCACTATGTATATAGGTCCCGGGAGGATTACGTTGCGAAACTCGGGCTCGGGTTTGTGGACAGCGGAGGTTACAAACATCGGGCCCGCCGAATAGAAAGGGTGGAATCCGAGTTTCTCGAGCATAACAGCGAGGACGGCTCATGGGCAGGAGAGAAATATGGTTCGCGTATTCGCGAATTTATGCAGGAGCTAGGATATTCGGAGACTTATTGGCGATCTGTGGTGGCCGCGCCACCGAGCCTACGAACCTAGCTCGGGGCCCTCAATCCAGTGCACAAAACGCGGTGTTGAATAAAGCCGTGGCAAGGCTGCGAATTGTGTCTGGGTCTTTACGAAAGACGGCATGAATGGTTGCGTTGAGTCTTGCAAAGTGGAATCGGCTATTGCTCGACGTTCGCCATATTGGCCGCGTCAGGCGGTTAGGCGTTGTAATTGCGTACTGAGGGCCGTCAATGCCTAACGTTGAGCTGTTATCGAATATTTTTCATTATTACCACACCGCGTTGTCGCTCCACCAATGCGGCTATCTTAGTAAGTACATTACCGGGCCAAGTGCCTTGGATAGCGAGGCCTGGATTGCGCGTTTGGGGAACTCATTCGAAAGACTATGGCTGGAGCGTCGCCTTGAGGGTATCCCGCCGCATCTAGTGAAGCGGATATGGCTGCCTGAGATTTCTTTAAAGGCAATACAGAGATTTGGTGGTATCCATGGGCGGGCGGTTTGGGTTCAAAATGCGATGTTCGCGCGCCAAGCGGCGCGGATAGTGACGGATTGCGATGTCCTTCATTTCGTACATAGCGTCGGCCGTGAGGCGGCGATAAAGGCTAAGCGAGGCGGCGCCATTATTGTTTGTGACGTCCGTTCGGAGCATCCTTTATTCCAAGAGAATATCCTGACCGAGGAAGCAAAGCACCTGAACATCAAATTTAACGGCGCTGGGCTAGACTTCGAGAATCGCGCCATTGAAGAACTTGATCTCGCAGACTATATCTTTTGCCCGTCGATATACGCGCGGCGGACCTTTGTAGAGCAGGGGATTAGCGAAGCCAAGATCGTCGTTTGCCCATACGGTGTAGACACGGCGACATTTGCACCCCGCGCGAGCTCACGGACGCCTGGCAAGTTTTGTGTGCTTTTTCTAGGCGCTATTTGCATGAGAAAAGGCATTCACTATCTTCTTGAAGGTTACAAGCATGCCGGCCTTAGTAACTCGCGGCTGGTCTTGGCTGGTCCAGTCGACCCGTCGTTCCGACCCATTCTGCGCCAATACGAGGGCCTGTTCGAAGAGGTAGGTCTGGTTCCCCATTCACGAGTGCACGAGTATTATCAGATGGCGGATGTATTTGTAATCCCGTCTCTTGCGGACTCATTTGCACTCGTTGCATTAGAGGCCATGTCGGCAGGTCTGCCGATCATCGTCTCACGTAACACAGGAATAGCAGACGTTATACAAAACGGCCGGGAGGGATTCGTCGTCCCAATCAGGGACTCGCAGGAGATTGCGGAAAGGCTGACCTATCTCTACGAGAATGCTGAGCAACGCGCCCAAATGGGTGTTGCGGCAACGATGGCCGCAAAGACATTAACCTGGGATAAGTATAAGACGGCATGCGCGACCTTCTATAGGTCCCTTTTCCACTCTACGGAGCACCAATCAGCCCAATGAATTACCCGTGCTTCAATAGTCTCTACCTGTGCCCGCTATCGATGTATCGATGAAGCTGCTGAGGACTTGGATTTCGTCTGAGTTCGTTGTACATGCCGCGTGGAAAAGGTAATTGATGAGACTCATTCACAGCTATGAACTAGGTTTGCCAAACGCCATTATGTTTTGCGCGTAGAACCCAGCCACGTCTTTAGAACCCCAGTCCTGACGCCATTCTTTCGTTATGTCCTGCAGCAATCGATAGCCTCGCCGTTCGAATTTGGCAATCCAGTATTCATTCGGTTGCTCGTTGATGTGATCAGCACCTCCTCCTTGACCAGGAACTGCGGCGGTAAAGACTACTGTCGGCGCCAACGAGACAAGTAAATCCACAAGCCTGTCAGCAAACTTCTCGGAGAGGTGTTCTGCAACCTCAAAACACACCGCTAGATCGAATACTCCAATGTCTTGTTGTAGGTCATTTTCAATATCAAAACGGTGTACGTTTAGGCCTCTTCTAGCACAGAATTTTAAACCCGCCGATGAATATTCTAATCCAACCGTAGAGATGCCTTTCGCTGTAAAAGCGGCCAGTAGCGCTCCTGTTCCACAACCGACATCGATAAGACTGCGGGGCGCAAAGTGCGATACGACCGACTCTACAATCACAGGTGCGCTGCGTGACGCCTCAACATCGACGTACGTGTAGTATTCTGAGCTGTAGAGGTCTTCGCGTCCTGCGAAACGGGCAAGGGTGTCTCGGCCGGCAGTTTTGATTCTCTGAGCTAAGGGGTTCATTGCGAACAAGCTCCGCCAGGAATCTGGCATGCGTCGCCAAACAAAAAAAGCCAAACGATAAGGTGTGCCGATAATCGTATTGCCCTTCGCGCGATAGACGTGCGTTTCCATAGACTTGCTCCGATTCCAGATATCTCAATGTCGGGTTCCGGTCTCACCGAGGAATATCTCGTCTTTAAGTGCGGCGATTGCTGAAGATTGTCGTACTAGAAATCTGTGTAGGGACTAGAAGCACCCGTGCTGATGGCGCCGACTTCACTTGCCAAAGGAAACGATAGTATTTGGGCGCTAGTATTGTCCAGTTGAATCCCCTAAAAACGCTCCGATTTCCAAGATCATGCGGTGCACGTCATAAGCCGATGAACGGTAGTATCGGCCTAATAGGCGCTGAGAGGACTGCATGGCCCTCGGGCGCATTCACGATGCGTCGTCTCTTATCGCACGGCGCTTAAGCGGCCTGCAAGGAGTGCCGACGCAGATCATGCCAGTAGGTAAATCTTTGGTGACAGTGCTACGAGCACCCACGACTGCACCATCAGCGATCCTTACACCTGGCCCCACCCAGACACCGCCCGCAATCCAAACCTGGTCTCCTATCTCGACTGGGCGCTCACGAATTGGAAAGGAGACTCGTGAATAATCATGGTCAGCTGCGCAAATGTATGAGTGCTGCGAGATGACGCTATTTGCACCTATCGTAATCGCCCCTAGGCTATATAGCGTCACGTCATCGCCAATCCAGGTATTTTCGCCGATCGTCACTTTCCAGGGATACGTGACCTCAACCCCTGGCCGAATCTTCACGCCAGAACCAATTCTGGCTCCAAATGCCCGCAATATTAGTCGGCGGATGGGATAGCAGACCTGAGGCATGGGTTTTACAAGGAGCGCCTGTATAAGCCACCAGAACTGCACGAAAATGGCCGGTCTACCTCGAAAGGAGGGCGGGAGCCGAAACAGATCTAGGCGCTGATAGTCAGGTCTGGCGACCATACTCATTAAGGTGGCGCTCGCAATTGCAATGAGAATTTCAATTAATGATACCTACCAAGTGTGGCCGCTGTTGTGCGCCCATGGAACTGAGCTGTGATGTCAAATTGTGCCGAGCATCTACTGCGCGGCGATATTATCGTTGGCTGACTTCTGCCAGACATTTATCTCGGCGACGGTCATGGGATACTGCGCTGCAGTCCCAAGGATTACCACCAAATGTTGTGAATCCACTATTCCAAAGTCCTGATTTGCCAATGTGTCTGCCGGTGACTGATTAGTGAACTGCGCCCACGTCACTGGTTGGCCCACCGCCTCACCGTCGAAGTACCATTGTACGTAGCCATCTACGGCAGGGGTCGCGGGCACCCAGAGCATTCCGTAGGTGTGATAAGTCGAAAAATCTGTGTTGGCGGGCACCAGTTTTATCTTAGTTGAGTACGGATTTTCGATACTACAATACGCTGAAGGCGCGCACGTTTGATCGAACACTCCATAGAAGTCATGAATTGAGCCGCCATAGACATAATCGGTCGCCTGAGAGTGGGCAAGGTCGTACTCGAAGAAGTCAATTTCACCGTAGTGCTCGTATCCAGTTATTTGGCCTGGCCACTGGTCAGCCCCGATCGAAATCTGGGCCAAATGCTCGATCGACATCGACCAAAACGCGGGCCAGCCTGCCAAGATGGAATCGGGGTTAGAGGATTGACCTTGCCAGCCGTCAAACTTCAGAGTGGCCTCGAAATACGCCCCTCCGCCGAAAGCGACGCCTTGAAATTGCTGCGCGTTGTCTGCTAGAGCGGCGCTGGCCACTTGCCCGCTCGATGAGTTTGCTCCTAAGAGAGTAATGCTTCCGTCACTGTTCTCACTGACAGCATTCGACGGGGTAAGCTGGCCGAAGAAATTCCAAAGAAAAAGTGGGGCAGCAACGACTGGACTGTCACCTCCCGGTAATAAATTTCCGCACGGACCAGCCGTGCGCGCGGCCGAAAGGAGTATCGGACACGGGCCATAGGTGCGCGCGACGTATCCAACTTGCTGTGCTGGGACAGGTACGGGCGGGGCAGTTACCGAGCTGCTGCAACCAGTGAGGAACAGCAATACCGCACCGCACGCAGAAATGGAGCTGCACACACTTTGCGCACGGCTGTTACCCATCACGTCGACCCCCGTCGTCTGGCTAGGAGGCACCAAGTGCCGCGAGATTGCGGCTTAAAAGTCATTTCCCCAAACATTTGCCTGCAGCCTTATTGCAATGTTCGGCCCCATAGGGCTGTGCCTTGTCGGGCTTCGACTAAGTCTCGGTGTGGGACGGCGATTAGTAAAGTCGGATTTGGCGCTGAGCTTCTCTGGAGACCCAGAACAAAAATCCTGCGCCTCCCGCACCAACTTGGGGCGTGACGCCTTTTGCTGCGATCCATCACGCTTGCGACAGTCGCCTAGGTGATTTCCGTTACTGCAAGCGAAGTATCTGCGTATCCAAGGTTCAAATCCTGGATCCAATAGTGTCGTAGTGTCTGCATTGCGCCGCGAGCAGGAAGTTCCGGAGGCTCCGAGGCGTCGCATCGGGAATCGTGAGGAACCTTGTGCGCATCTCTGCCGGGATGCACAGGAGGACGATGCCGGTGCCCATTACGGTTGGTTACGGATTAAGGTCCCTATGAAGTCGCGCGGTCGGCTGCGGCTGGCCAGAAGCGACAATTCACTCCAAGCAAGCTGTCGATGGCGGGCGCAATTTGCACAATCTTGACGGCTGAAGATTGCACAGTCGAGAACATTGGTAGCCCTGATTCGGTGCGCCACTGACCATAGATGGAGAAGTCCTCGCCTCCATAGCGCGATCACGCTGAAGTCTGAGGAGTATCGTGACTGGGCAAAAGAACTAAGCAGATCCATGCAACGCCCTGATGACGAAGTGATTTGAAGCCAAGACCGTGCACCTTTGGCTTAAACATAATCACCGGGGCCGCGCATGCACGGAAACTTTCGACCAACGGAATGTCGCCGATCTGGCATGAGGTGGCCGTGTAGGATGACAATATCTTGCTCCGAGCAAGATGCAGGCTCGAGGAGCCCTGTCGGGTTACGAATATAGCTCGTGGGTCACCCCGTTTCGTTGCGGCAATCGCCACCACCATCGAGTTAGAGCTTGTCTTCTGTGTTTCAATTATGCTGAGGTAACAGGGTTTCCACTGGTGACGGGGAAGAAAGAATGGCGGTTAGATCAGCTTTGGTTTTGGGGGCGGGCGGCTTCATAGGTGGACACCTCGTGAAACGGTTGAAACGAGAGGGCCTATGGGTCCGAGGAGTCGATCTCAAGTTCAACCCATTCTCCGAAACACCGGCGGACGATTTCGTGCTCGGTGACTTGCGGGATCAGCAGCTGTGCCGCCAAGTCATCGATCGTCGCTTCGATGAGGTCTATCAGCTAGCGGCGGATATGGGCGGTGCCGGTTATATATTTACTGGCGAGCATGATGCCGATGTCATGCATAACTCTGCGACCATCAACCTGAATGTCCTCGACGCCTGTCACAAGCGAAACGTCCGACGCATTTTTTATTCATCCTCCGCCTGCATGTATCCGGAACATAATCAGCTGGACCCGAACAACCCCAACTGCGCCGAAGAGAGCGCGTACCCGGCAGCTCCCGACAGCGAATATGGTTGGGAAAAACT
>Ga0182030_10009133_pt1 | contig 20351 bp, 5 predicted proteins | sample 812S3MmetaG_FD_121299 | JGI IMG/M metagenome (GOLD analysis project Ga0182030, IMG submission 121299) | Permafrost microbial communities from Stordalen Mire, Sweden - 812S3M metaG (Illumina Assembly) | ecosystem: Environmental > Terrestrial > Soil > Wetlands > Permafrost | place: Sweden... | reverse complement strand
GTTTCCGGATGCCGTGACAGGAACGCCGTCATGGCGGCCGGATCCGGCTTGCCGCTGGCCGGGTCAGGCTTCGAGGCGACGAGCTGTTCATAGAATGCTGCGGCCGAATTCACCACGAACACGGGGATGTCGTTCATGCCGGTCCGCCATTCCGCGCCGTCGGACTGCATGAATCTCAAGGCCATGCTGCGCACGGGCACGGATGCGTCGCTCTGAAAGGGCAGGCCGCTCGCCAACGCGACGCGGCCGATGAGGGGTACGCGGCCCTGCGCGAACACCGCGGCTTTGGACCAGGGCACCGCTGCACCGCTGCTGTCGAACCACCCCGCGATGCACATCCCCTTCGCATGAGCGCGGCGAAAGCCGGGATGATCGCCGATTCCCGCTTGGATGGCCGCGACCATCTTCGTCTGTGTCAGCCGCGCCGGCGAGAGCCACCCGCCGACATAGGCGAACGCGGCAATGACGGCCAGCAACGCCACGCCTATCAAGGCGACCCTCGACAATCTCTGGACTACGGTGAGCGGACGAATCTCATTCATTTTTTTACTCAGTCAGGAATGAACATTCGAACGGCAGCGGCGCCCATCAGCGCGGTTGCCACCCAGCCGATGACGACGATGGGCTCCTTGGCGGTGAATGGTCCCATTACTGCACGTTTGGAAACCAGGAGAATAATCACCGCCACTACGTCGTTGATCACGGCGCTCCAGAATAGCGCGAATCCGATTCCACGCCACGCGCTTCGTATCAAGGTGTTTTATCCTTCCTATCCGCCGACCATCGGGCATTAAGGGCCGCCGGATTTACGGGGGTTAAATTGCAGTACCGTGGGGACGCCAATTTTAAACACCGGTTATGGTGTTGTCGCCTCGGTCTCCGCGTTCAACGCATCGAGATAGCGCACATAGGCGAAGATGCGTCCCCGCGCGCGTCCGGTGGTTTCACGCACGATCCCCAGCTTCTGCAATTCGCCCAGTGCTTGCGTCACCGTCGGGGTCGTGAATCCGGTTGACAGCGTAAGCGTTGCTATCGTTGCCAGCGGCTTGGCTTGCAAGGCTTCTTGGACCAGCAAAATCGTGGGCGCCTGACGCCCCATCTCCCGCACACGGTTTCGATCTTCACGAAAGACCGCGGATATTCGTAGTCCTGTTGTGGTGGCCTGCTCGGCGCTGACGCGGATCGCCGTTGCGAAAAAATCCAGCCAGCGTTCGAAGTCGCCCGACTCACGCGCTCCGTTGAGTTCGTCGTAATACCGCTGGCGATTCTGCTTGAAGTAGAGGCTCGAATAGAGAAGCGGCTCTCGTAATACTCCTTCGTGGCGAAGCAGAAGCGTGATCAGCAAGCGGCCGATGCGGCCATTGCCATCGAGAAAGGGGTGAATCGTTTCGAACTGAAGGTGAGCGAGCGCCGCTTTCACCAACGCCGGCGTATCGGAGTGCAGGAACTTTTCGAGATCTCCCATGCAATGCTGCACATCTTGCGGTGGCGGCGGTACGAATGCTGCGTTGCCCGGGCGAGTACCCCCGATCCAGTTCTGCGATTGCCGAAACTCGCCCGGCGTCTTCTGCGCACCGCGTCCGGTTGCAAGGAGAATCTCGTGCATCTCACGCAACAGCCGATTGGACAACGGAAAGCCGTTGCGCAGTCGCTGCAGGCCATGTGTCATCGCCTCCACATAGCGGGATACTTCAGCGACATCCCCTATTGGTACGCCAGGGGCTTCACCGAGCTCGTGTGCCAGTAGGTCATCGAGCGTCGATTGCGTGCCTTCGATTTGCGAGGACAGGACCGCTTCTTTCCGGACGTAGGTGTAGAGAAGCAGATGGGCATCGGGTAACGTTCCCGCCGCGCCATCCAGCCGACCCAGCGCAAGCAGCCCCTGATCGAGCGCATTGCGAACGCCCCCGATGAGCTCAAGTGCAGGCACCGGGGGCACGGGTGCTGGAACGAATGCACGGACTGCCTCGCTTCCGGCGATGGATGTGACATATCGTCCGGTGTCGGACCGCTTCACTTTGTGCCCTTATTAAAGTCTGCTTAATAATCTAGCAGCTTATTAAAGGGAACTTGGCTTTTCTTTAATAAAGAGTCTGGCCGCTACTGTTCGGGGCAGCGCTTGCCCATGGGTACGCATCCGGTCGTTCGATTAGCACGGTACTTACGGGGGTTAAGTTGGTGTACCCGTGGGGACGCCACATTAACCCCCGTAAACGCCGGGGTTGCAGTAATTTCTGCAGAACGCGCGGGTATCGAGGCGAAGAAAGTCGCCGTGGTCGAGCTGTTCCTCCGTTTCTACGCCGCCCGACCTTTCGCGTTATCGTGATTGCCACCGCCGAAATTCATTAGGGCGCAGCCGAAATCGCGCGATATTGCCTTCGTGCAACCGCGCGATCTCGACAAGGACTAAGTCGCGAAACTGTTCCAGATCTTCAGGGAGCAAGAGCGGTACGGCCAGCGCAGCGATCTCTTCGGCGGTGGGCGTCAGGCCGCGGCGAATAATCTCACCCACGACTTCGATGAGCGCGTCGCGGTACTTGAGACGAAATAGATCTGGCTCCGGGAGCGAATCACGCACCGTTTTGTATCTGCGGCATGACCGCTCGTAGGCCCAGACGAATACATCGCGCAGTAGTTCGACTCGGGTGTGTTCGTATACGCCAATCAAGCCATCGATGTAGACCGACTCGGATACGTCGATGAACGACAGTGGCACCAGATTGCTTTTGATGAGCGATATATTGGCGGCCAGTCGCGATGTACGCTTGTTGACGTCGACGAAAGGCTGCAGGTAGGGCAATTGCACCATCAGGAACAACGACTGCTCGAACGGATCGCGAATCGCTGCGGCTTTGGTTAGCAGCAGCTCGAACATTTCGCTGATCAGTTGCGGAATTGCCGTGGGAATATAGCTTGAGGCGCTGATCCCAATCGGAGTCTCGCGCAGACGTCCGGCGTACGCGGGTTGGTCCAACAGATTGTCGGCAAGTAGGGCGTGCAAGTTGGTGATGGTGTAGCGATTGACACCGATCTCCTCAGCCGAGTCGACCAATAGCTCGATGGCTGCCTTGTGATTGAGGATCATCTGGGTTTCTTTGGCGTCCTTTCCGGGCGCTGCGTTACCGTGCTCGATGAGTTCCTTGGTGTCCAACAGCGAATACGTATTGCCCTCGAGCCGACTCGATGACCACGACAGATCGATCAGCAGGCGATTCAAGATGCCGCGCGCGTAGGTTCCGGCTGGGCGTTGGCTGTCGGGCGTGCGGCCGAGTTCATGCAAGTGTCGCCGCAGCGATTCCATGAGATATTGAGTGACACCGGGCGTGTAGCCATCGAGAAACTCGCGTTGATATCCTATCGGCGCGCGATCTGCCATCGGTCGCTTCACCATGGCTCGTAGTTCACGGCCCGCCGTTGAAAGAGAGGCGCCATCGTCGTCGGTCGAACTGAGTGTTGCTGTGGCGGATGCGACCGCCGTTGCGGCAGCAGACCCAAGTGGGGATGCGAGCAAATAGCGGCGTCCACGGCGGATGCCCGCCGCACGAACCAAGCCTTTGCGCTGCCAGCCGTTGAGCTTTCGTTGGAGCGAGCGGCGGCTTGCTACGCCGGTCAGGCGCGCTTCAAGCTCACGCAACGCTAGCCCCGCCGGATGATTACGCAGTGCGGCTTGCACTTGTTCGAGCAGGTCAGCGGGGAGTCGTTTGGCCATCGAGCTTACTTGGCGCAAGTTGATTCATGCGCCAACAAGATAGCGAGAATTGGCGCATAAATCAAATTATGCGCCAATATTTCACTCTGATGGCGCATAAAATTCGCTATTGGCGCATGGAACTCCAATCCATGCCGCAATTGCGCCTTCCTTCAGCGTCGCGTCATTGCAAACGACCGCTCAAGGTAGTGCTCCACGGATGGTTGAAAACAGCGCTCGGCGCGGCCCGAACGCTACCGCACCGCCTTCACGACACTACAAAAAGTCCCCGTTCACACGGGCTGCTGCTTTGGCGGCGAGTTGTAAACTTCGCGGTGCCGATGCCGTCTTTGTCGCGCTCGCCGAAGCACCCGATGTTTGGGTACTTCGCCAGTCAAGCGGATAATCGTCGCCGTTTCAAGGCGTATTTACCGGGATTAAGTTGGTGTACCCGTGGGGACGCCAATTTAAGCACAGCGATGGGATAGAGATCACTCACTGCAACCGGGATGTGGGCTACAACCATCCACTGACCGGCACGCATTCCTCATGAGCGCAACTCGGAGGCCGATCGACGATCGGGGGCTACGGCCGCCCCGAACTCGTTGGTTACTATCTTTACCGAGTATTCCGCCCATGTCGCGTGATTCCTCATGAATCGCATTTTCCGCCTGGTGCCGAACCGCGCGACCGGCCAGTGGGTTCCGGTTTCCGAGGAAACTCGCGGCGCTGCTAAGGGTCGCCGCCAATTGCGTTGCTCCGCGACGCGGTGCCACATCGCCGCGCTGGCTCTGTTGACCGCGTCGCTCCATCATTCGGGATTGGCGTCGGCCGCGCCCGGCGGCGCGCAAATCACGGCGGGCACGGGCACTGTCAGCCAGACGGGCAATACCACGACCATTCGGCAAACGAGCGCCGACCTGTTTCTGAACTGGCAGAGCTTCAACGTCACGGCTAACGAAGTCGTCAATTTCATTCAGCCGAGCGCGACGTCGATTGCGGTCAACCGCATCTGGGGCAACACCGGCAGTCAAATATTCGGCCATCTCGACGCGAATGGGCAGGTCTGGCTGATCAATCCCAATGGCATCCTGTTTGGCTTGGGCGCGCAGGTCAATGTCGGCGGACTCACGGCCTCGACGCTAGACGTGAGCGACGCATCATTCAGTTCCAACCTGCGCAGTTTTAGCGGGTCGGGTACGGGCAGTGTCGTCAATCAGGGGACGATCCAGGCCGCGGACGGCGGCTACGTCGCTCTGCTCGGCAATCAAGTCTCGAATCAGGGCGTCATCCGCGCGCAGTTGGGAACGGTCGCGTTGGGCGCCGGCAGCGCGGAGACGCTGACCTTCAGGGGCAGGCAGTTGATTCACCTGCGCGTGGACCAAAGTACCTTGAATGATCTCGCCGCCAACGGACAACTCATCCAGGCCGACGGCGGTCGCGTCATCATGACGGCCGGTGCGCAAAACTCGCTGCTCGCCAGCGTCGTGAACAACACCGGTATCGTGCAGGCTCGCTCGGTCGAGAACCATAATGGCACCATCACGCTGCTCGCCGGGATGGCGGCTGGTCAGGTTAATGTGGGCGGTACCCTCGACGCCACGGCACCCGCGGGTGAACCGGGCGGTTCCATTGAGACCTCGGGCGCATCGGTGTCGGTCGCGAGTACCGCGAAAATCGTCGCCGGTCCAGGCGGGTCCTGGCGCATTGATCCCACCGACCTCACCATCGATGCCGCGGCGGCGACGGCGATCGACAGCAGCCTGAATAGTGGCACCAGCGTCATCGAACAGACCACCTCGGGCGCGGCTTCCGGTGTCGGCGTGCAAACGGCCAATGGTGCGGGCGACATCAATGTCAATTCCGCCATCGCCTGGACCAATCCTGCCGCCACGCTCACCCTCTTGGCCTATAACGCCATCAACGTGAATGCTCCGGTCACCGGCGCGGGGGGCGTGCTGATGCAGGCGGGCATGGGGAATTTGGGCGCCGGCAATTTGACCATCGCGGCCAGCGGGTCGATCGAGGGTGATGCGGGGGTGATTCTCGGCACGTCGGCGAATTTCGTGAACCTGGCGGGTGCGAACGCGCTGTCTGCCGGATCCACGGGCACCTGGCTGGTGTATTCCACCAACCCCACACTGGACACGCCCGGGGGACTCAGTGCGGCCTTCATTCAATATGCCGCCGCCTTCCAGGCCGCCCCGGCGCAGGCCGGCAACGGATTTCTCTACAGTGTCGCACCATCGGTCACCGTCACCTCGCTCGCCGGCACCGCGTCGAAAACCTATGACGGCGGCACGAGTGCCTCCCTGACGGCGGCGAACTCCAATTACACGGTGTCGGGAACCCTGAACGGCGACACCGTCAATTCCATGAGTGCCACGTATCAGACGGCGGATGCGGGCAGCAATATTCCCGTCACTTCGCCGGCCACCGCCGCCGGCCTCGCGATCACGAACGCCAACGGCATTCCGGTCTACGGATATGGTCTCTCCGGCACTCCGGTGACCGCCTCTATCGGCACGATCACGGCGGCGCAGCTCAGCGCTGCGATCGCCGGCGACACTGCCAACCCAAATTTGACCAAAGTATATGACGGTACTACGACCGCCACACTGAACTCCGGAAACTACCAACTCAGCGGATTCGTCGCGGGTCAAAGCGCCTCGGTCAATCAGCCAAGCTCGGTCGCCTACGTCTCGGCGGCCGCGGGCACGGAAACCCTGAACGCAACGTTTGCGGCGACCAACTTCGTCGCCGGCTCGGGCACGAAGCTGTCGAATTACATTCTACCGACCACGGCGACCGGGTCCGGGACCGTGCTTCAAGCGCCGCTCGTCATCACGGGGGTGCTGGCGACGGGCAAAGTCTACGATGCGACCACGTCGGACGCACTCAATACCACCAACGCTGGCATCTACGGCGTGATGGGCAGCGATGCGGTGTCCCTCTCCACGTCGGGCGCCACCGGGACATTCTCCTCGCCCAATGTCGGCAACAATCTGAGCGTCAGTACCAGCGGATTCTCCCTCACCGGAGCGCAGCAGAACGACTATCAATTGATCGCGCCGGCGAGTCTCACCGCGAGCATCACACCGGCGCTCTTGTCGGTCACCGGTGTGTCGGCGGCGAACAAAATCTATGACGGCACCACGACGGCTGCGCTGATTTATAACAACCCCCAATTGTCGGGGCTCCTGGGCGGGGACGCTGCGACCGTCGTGCTGTCGTATTCCGGCGTCACCGCCGCATTCTCATCCAAGAATGTCGGAGCAAGCCTGCCGGTCACGACCGCGGGGTTCTCCATCGCGGGGACCGACGCGTCGAATTATGCCCTGACGCAAGTGAGCGGCCTGACCGCCAACATCACCCCCGCGCAGCTCACGGTCACCTTGATCGGTAATCCCAGCAAACCTTACAACGGGACCACCACGGCGGCTCTCTCGTCGGCAAACTTCACCGTCACTGGATTTGCCGCCGGCGAAGGCGCCACGATTCCGCAGACGGCTTTGTCCGAATATGCGTCGCCCAATGCCAGTGTGCAAACCGTGACGGCGACCTTGGCTGTGCCCGATTTTGCGACCACGGGTGGAGCATTGCTATCGAATTACAGCGTACCGACCACGGTCAGCGGCGCCGGAACGATCACACCGGCGCCACTGACCGGGATGATTGTCGGCAATCCGAGCAAGGTCTACGACGGCAGCACGAGCGCCACGCTCACGGGCGCCAACTATGTCTTGACGGGATTTCTGACCGGCCAAGGAGTGACGGTCAACCAGTCCAGCGGCCTCTATGCGTCTGCGAACGCCGGGCTGGAGCAGGTCACTTCGACGTTGTCGACCGGCAACTACACCGGCACGGGGGGCACCCTATTGTCGAACTACAGCCTGCCGACCACATTGACGGGCACAGGAACGATTACGCAAGCCGCACTGGCCGGCTACATCTACGCGGGAATCACCGGCAATCCGACCAAACCCTACGATGGCACGACCGCCGCCACGCTCACGCCGGGGAACTTCGTGCTCACCGGCTTCGTGGGCAGTGACGGCGCGACGGTGATCCAAACGGTGGGTCAATATGCGTCGGCCAACGCCGGCCTGCAAACCGTCAGCGCCGTTCTCACGAACCCCGATTTCAGCGCCACCGGTTCGACGATTCTTGCCAATTATACGCTGCCGACTTCGGCTTATGGCGCCGGCACCATCACGCCCGTCGCACTGTCGGTCGCGGTGATCAACGACCCGACCCGCGTCTACAACGGCAGCACCAGCACGGTGCTGACATCCTCGAATTACTCGATTACGGGATTCGTCAACGGCCAAGGCGCGCAGATCAATCCCTCCGCGTTGATCAACTATGGAAGCGCCAACGTCGGCGCCCAGAGCATCTCGGCCGCGCTGACGCCGTCGGCCTATACGGCCAATGGCGGCACGTTGTTGTCGAACTACGTGTTGGCATCATCCGCGGCCGGCACCGGCAACATCACGCCGGCGCCGATCTATGTCACGGGTGTGTACGCAACCAACAAGGCCTACAATACGACCAGTGTTGACCCGCTGAACACGGGCTCACAGGCCCTGTCCGGCGTCGTGAGTTCAGATGCTGCCAATGTGAGCCTCGCGGGTACCCCCGCCGGTGCGTTTGCGACCACACAGGTCGGCATTGCGTTGCCCGTGAGCGTCAGCGGCTTGTCGATTGTCGGAACCGCCGCGTCGAACTATACGCTTCAGCCCATCGCGGGTCTCGCCGCCAACATCACACCGGCGCCATTGACCATCACGGGGGTCAGCGCGAACTCGAAACCCTACGACGGGACCACCGTCTCGACGCTCAATACCTCCAGCGAAGCCCTCGCGGGCCTCTACGCCGGCGATGCGGTCACCGTATCCGCCGCGGGCGCGGCGAGCGCATTCACCTCGATGAACGTCGGCAGCAACCTAAAGGTCAACGCCAGCGGGTTCGTGATCAGCGGCGCGCAGTCGGGCGACTACGCGCTGTATCAGCCGGCCGGGTTGAGCGCCGACATTACCCAGGCGCCGATCACCGCCCTGATCATCGGAAATCCGACCAAGGTCTATGACGGCAGCGCTTCGACGACGCTCACCAATGCGAATTACACGTTGCTGGGATTTGCAACGGTTGGAGGGGTGACGCAGGGAGCGGCCGTGCCGCAGTCGGCGACGGCGAGCTACGCGGCGCCGGACGCGGGGACGGGCGTCGCGATCGGATCCACGCTCGTGCTATCGGACTTCGTGGCAAATTCTGGAACGAACCTGTCGAACTACGCCTTGCCCGCCATCGGCGCCGGCACGGGAACGATCACCCAGGCTCCCCTCTCAGCCAGGCTCATCGGGAATCCCAGCAAGACCTACGACGACACGGCGACGGCGTCGCTGGCGGCGGGAAATTACGCACTCTCCGGATTCGTCGGCAGCCAGTCCGCTACCGTAAACCAGGCGGCCGGCACCTACGCATCGGCGGAAGCCGGCAGCCAATCAGTGACCGCCGCGTTGACCTCGGCAAATTTCTCGCCGGCATCGAATACGAACCTCAGCAACTACGCGCTGCCTGCGTCGGCGACCGGCACGGGCACCATTACCCGCGCGCCGCTGACGATCGTCGGCGTGGCGACGACGCCGCAGATCTATAACGGGACGACGACCGACGCGCTGACGGGCGCGACGTTGACCGGCACCACGTACGGCGGGGACCTGCCGGTGTTGACCAACACTGCCGCCGGCACGCTCGGCAGCAGCGGCAATGCGGGCACGGATACGGTCACCACTGCCATGGGCCTGAGCGGGGCGGGCAGCGGCAATTACTCGATCTCCCAGCCGACCGGGCTCACCGCCGTGATTTCGCCGGCACCGCTCAGCGCGACGTCCAGTGTGTCCAAGACCTATGACGGCACCACGCGCGCCATTCTAAGCGGGAGCAACACCACGTTCGGCGGGTTCATCGGCTCTGACGGCGCCACCGTCAATGCCGGCGTGACCGGTACGTTCGCCACGGCGAACGTGGGCACCGGCATCGCCGTTACCGGCGGCGCGCTGACCGCCGGCAATTTGACGGCAACCGGCAGTACGCTGCTGTCGAACTACACGCTGCCGACCACCGATAACGGTTCCGGCCGCATTACGGCGGCGACACTGACCTATACAGCTACGCCAAGCAGTCAACAGTATGGCTTGACGCCGACCGGTCTGATCGGATCGGCGAGTGGTTTCGTCAATAGCGAGACGCTGGCGACGGCGACCTCGGGCGCGGCGGTGTTCTCGACGCCGGCCACCGGCGGCAGCAACGTCGGCCATTATGCGATCGACGGTGCTGGTCTGACGGCCAATAACGGCAATTATGTATTCGTGCAGGCGGGCGGCAACGCAACCGCGTTGACCATCACTCAGGCGCCGCTCACGGTTTCCGGGGTGCAGACGACCTCGCGGAGCTACGACGGGACGACGGTCGACGCGCTGTCGGGGGCGGTCATATCCGGGGTCACCTATAACAACGATGTATTGACCTTGACGAACACCGGCTCGGGCACCTTGGGCAGCAACGGCAATGTCGGTACGGATGCGGTGACGACCAACATGGCGTTGAGCGGAACAGCGAGAGGCAATTACTCCCTCACGCAGGAAACCGGACTCACCGCAAACATTTCCTCTCTGGCGCTCAGCGCCACATCCAGCGTGACCAGAAGCTATAACGGTACGACGGTCGCGAATCTCAGCGGAGCCAACACGGTTTTTAGCGGCTTCGTCACCGGACAAGGCGCTACGGTGAATGCCGGCGTGACCGGCACTTTCGCGAATGCCAACGTGGCGGGCGGCATCAGTATTGCCGGCGGCGCGCTGAGCGCCGGCAACCTGACGGCCACCGGCGGCACCGTGCTCACAAATTATACGTTGCCGACCAGCGACAACGGCAGCGGGACGGTCACACCGGCGATCGTCAATCTGTCGGGCTCCCGCGTCTACGATGGGCTGCTCGATGCCAATGCAAGCATCTTCGGTACCGCCGGCACGGTGAACGGCGTCGCTGGGGAGAACCTGATTCTCTCTGGCAGCGGCACCTTAACCAGCAAGAATGTGATCACCAACGGCGCCATGGCGTCCATCAGCGGATTGACCTTGGGTAATGGCACTGGCCTTGCGAGCAACTATCAACTCACCGGCGGCACCGATACGGTGACGGTCACGAAGCTTGGGATCACGGTCACGGCCGCCGGCATCAACAAAGTCTATAACGGTAATGTCACTGCCGGAGTGACGCTCTCCAGCACCGGCGTGTTGGCCGGCGACAGCTTGAGCTATGCGGACACCTCGGCGACGTTCGCCAATAAAAACGTCGCCAACGGCGTGGCCGTGTCGGTCGCAGGCATCACCGAGAGCGGCACCGGCTCGGGCAATTACACCGTCAACGGCACGGCTGCGACGAGCGCCAACATCACGCCGGCCATCATCAATCTGTCGGGGAGCCGCGTCTATGATGGGCTGCTCGATGCGAATGCGAGTATTTTCGGTACCGCCGGCACGGTGAACGGCGTCGCTGGGGAGAACTTGATTCTCTCCGGCAGCGGCACCTTGACCAGCAAGAATGTGATCACCAATGGCGCCATGGCGTCCATCAGCGGATTGACCTTGGGTAATGGTACGGGCTTGGCGAGCAATTACCAGCTCACGGGCGGCAGCGATTTGGTAACAGTGACGCCGCTGGCGATCACGGTCACAGCCGCCGGCATCAACGAGGTGTACGATGGCGGCGTTATCGCGGGGGTGACACTCGCCAGCACCGGGGTGTTGTCCGGCGACAGTTTGACCTATGCGGATACCTCCGCGACGTTCGCCAATAAAAACGTCGCCAACGGCGTCGCAGTATCGGTCTCAGGGATCACCGAGAGCGGCACGGGTTCGGGCAACTACACCGTCAACGGTACGGCCGCGACGAGCGCGAACATCACGCCGCTCGGGATCACGGTGACCGCCGCAGGGATCAACAAAGTCTATAACGGTAATGTCACTGCCGCGGTCACGCTTGCCAGCACCGGTGTGTTGGCCGGCGACAGCTTGAGCTATGCCGATACCTCGGCGACCTTCGCAAATAAAAACGTCGCCAACGGCGTGGCCGTGTCGGTCTCAGGGATCACCGAGAGCGGCACGGGCTCGGGCAATTACACGGTCAACGGCACGGCGGCGACGAGCGCCAACATCACGCCGCTGGCGATCACGGTCACGGCCGCCGGCATCAACAAGGTGTACGACGGCGGCGTTATCGCGGGGGTGACACTCGCCAGCACCGGGGTGTTGTCCGGCGACAGTTTGACCTATGCGGATACTTCCGCGACGTTCGCAAATAAAAACGTCGCCAACGGCGTGGCCGTATCGGTCTCAGGGATCACCGAAAGTGGCACGGGCTCGGGCAACTACACCGTTAACGGCACAGCCGCGACGAGCGCGAACATCACACCGGCGATCGTCAATCTGTCGGGGACCCGCGTCTACGATGGGTTGCTCGATGCGAATGCGGGTATCTTTGGGGCCGCCGGTACGGTGGCCACGGGCGTTGGCACTGAGACCCTGGCGCTGTCAGGCAGCAGCGCGCTGGTGAACAAAAGCGCGGGCACGGAAGGTCTGTCTTCGCTGGGCTCATTGGTCTTGGGCAACGGCACGGGTCTGGCGAGCAACTACCAGCTCAGCGGCGGCAGCGATGTGGTGACGGTGACGCCGCTGGCGATCACGGTCACGGGGGCTGCGAATGACAAGACCTATGATGGCACGACGGCCGCCACGCTGAGCGGGCTCGGCAGCGGCGGCGTCATCGCCGGCGACACGGTTACCTTCGCCGACAGCTCGGCGACCTTCAACAGCAAGAATGTCACGACGGCCAGCACGGTCACGATCGCCGGCATCACGGACAGCGGGCTGGATGTGGGCAATTACACGCTCAATAACACCACCGCGACGGCGAGCGCGAACATCACGCCGCTGGCGATCACGGTCACGGCCACCGCGAACAACAAGACCTACGATGGCACCACGGCCGCCACGCTGAGTGCACTCGGCAGCAGCGGCGTCATCGCCGGCGACACCGTCGCCTTCACCGATATGGGAGCCGCCTTTGCAAACAAGAACGCGGCTAACGGCAAGACCGTGACGATCTCTGGCATCACCGATGCGGGCGCGGATGCTGGAAACTACCGCTTCAATGCAAGCACCGTGACGACCGCCGATATCACTCCAGCCACGCTGACAGAGACCGCCATCCCCGTAAGTGTCGCGGCCGGGCGAGTACCGAACCTGAGTGGTAGCTTGAGCGGCTTCGTTCCGGGCGATACTCGGGCCAACGCGACGGACGGTACGTTGGTCTGGTTGACCAATGCGACGGTTCATGCGACCCCTGGATCGTATGCCATCGATGGGTCGGGACTGACTGCCGAGAACTACGTGCTGGTTCAGTCCCCGATCAATGCGGCTGCCCTGACCATCACTGCTGCGCCTGATGCAACGGCAAGCATCTACGGTTTATTCGGGATTTACCTCGCGCCGACCGATATCGCCACTCCCTACGGCGTGGGCTCCGCAGACGATTATGGCAATAACACCGGTAATGCGCGGCGCGACACTAATCCCACAGACGGCAATCGACATTTGAGCGACTTCACGGGCCACTTGGCGCTGACGGTCATTGGCGCAGGCATAAGAATGCCCCCCGAGGCGCTGTGAGTCGTCGCGCGCACCGGGTGCAGCGCTGCCTCGCCGTGTGGCTTGCGCTTGCCGTGCCTTCAGGCGCCGCCTTGGGACAGGTTATCCCCAGCAGCGGGGAGTTATTGCAACAAACAACCCGTCCGACACTGCCGAATCCCTCGTCCAATACCGGACTGACTATCAACGAACCCGCTGCCCAGCAACTGCCGCCCAGTGATCCGTTCCTGGTCCGGCATATCGAAATCAGCGGCAATACGCTCTTGGCGAGCGCGGAACTTCGCTCGCTGGTACAGCCGAGCGAAGACAAGATGCTGAACCTGGCCTTGCTCCAGGATCTTGCAGCCCTGATAACCAAGCGTTACCAAGACCACGGCTATCTTCTGTCGCGCGCCTATATCCCGCCGCAAACGTTGAGCAATGGAAGCGTGCGAATTGCGGTGCTCGAGGCGCGCTACGGCGCCGTTGCGGTATCGAATACCAGCAGGGTCTCCGACGCATTGCTGAGATCATATTTGCGCCCATTGGAACCCGGCAGCCCGGTCGTCGAGGATGCTCTTCAGCGCAGTTTGCTGCTGCTGTCGGACGTTCCCGGGGCGGTGGTGAATTCCACGCTGGCGCCCGGCGCCGATCCCGGCACCACGGACCTACAGCTGTCGGCAACCCCAGGTGCGCCTGAGAGCGGATTCGTTGGACTGGATAATGCCGGGAACCGCTATACGGGACGTGAGCAACTCAGCGCCGCGGTCATTGTCGATGATCCACTGCAGCGCGGCGATGTGCTGAGCCTGAACGCGATGACGACTGGACCCGACCTGTCCTATGGACGAGTCGGGTACCAAGCGCTGCTCGAGAACGGCGAGGGCACGACCGTGGGGGGCGGGCTATCAGGACTGTATTATCATCTCGGCAACGGCTTGTCCGACTTGCACGCGCACGGGACCGCCGAGGTCGAAACGCTCACATTGATGCAGCCGTTGATCCGCAGCATCGCGGGCAATCTATTCGCCCAGTTCGCCTTCGACGCGAAGCAACTGCGTGACGAGACCGATGCCTCAGATATTCACACGGATCGCCACACCGAGGCGTTGACGATGACGCTGGCCGGGGATCGTCGCGATTCCCTCGGTATTTCCAACATGAGCCTGGGTCTCAGCGTCGGACGTCTAGGTTTCGACAACGAAGCCGCAGAACTAGCCAATTCGTCGACGGCACGGACGGGTGGCACTTACGCGAAATACACACTTTCATTGGCACGGTTGCAGGCCTTGAGCGAATCGAACAGCCTGTATGTCGCCGTCAACGGGCAGGCCGCCGACAAGAACCTCGATTCCTCGGAACAGTTCTTTCTCGGGGGACCCAACAGCGTGCGCGCCTATGACGTGGGTACCATCGGCGGCGCGCTGGGAGCTCTGGCATCCGCTGAGCTGCGCCATAACCTCGGCGTGTCATCTCACGGCACGTGGCAGACGATTCTATTCGCCGACAGCGGCGTCGTACGGATCTACAAGAATGTCTTCGCCACAGGCGATAATAGCGCTACGCTCTCGGGGGCCGGAATTGGGCTGAACTGGGCCGGAGGCAACGGTTGGACGGCAGCGTTGGGAGTGGCCAAGCCCATCGGCGCGGTTCCCACGCTGGTCGGCGATGCAGCCTCATCGCGTGTCTGGTTGGAACTCCACAAGGCCTTTAACGGAGGCATCGGGTCCCCCTAGACATTGTCGCGAATCAAACTTTGCCACAGCGCCGCATCGATAAGAGCGATGGGCTGTTTCTTTCCACCCCGGATGACCCCGAGAAGGGGGATCTCCAAGTCGCTGATCTATGGAGATTTTCAGATTGTCCGGTGCTTGTGCGCTTCGTAGAAAGGTGGTTTAGCCTTTCTATCCCCTCCTAATCCTCGACGACCGGCGTGAGGGACAAACCCTTAACATAATCGGCGCATCGGCCTTTTGGCCCAATCCATTTGCAGGGCACATCGCGAGTTAGCGATTGACTTAACGCGTGCTGGTGCACATACGCGCTCCTGCGGCTGGCGCAACCTCCTCGCCGGCCACCCTCGACGCTCGTTGGTGGTTTCTCGCATTGATAACGCATCTCTCCTACCCGCAGCGCGGCTGTTTGAGAACGCCGATGTTCCAGAGGGCCGCACACCCATTTCGACGGCATTGAAAAAGAGCACACCGATATGAATCGCCACGGATCAATGAATCACATATATCGACTGGCCTGGAGCCATGCTTCGAATAGCTGGGTTCCAGTCGCGGAAACGACGCGAGGGTTGGGCAAGGGATCACGCCGTCCGCTCGTCGCGGCGGCTCTGTCGCTCCTCGCAGCCACCGTCCAAGCAGGTCCGCTCGGCGGCCAGGTGATTACCGGTGCGGGTACCATCACGCAGTCCGGAACGACGACGACCATCACCCAGGCGAGCCAGAACTTGCTGCTCAATTGGAAGAGCTTCAACATCGCCCCGCAGGAGACGGTGGATTTTCTTCAGCCGTCGGCTACTTCGATCGCGGTCAACCGCATCTTCGACGTCAACGGCACACAGATTCTCGGACACTTGAACGCCAACGGCCAAGTGTTCCTCATCAATCCGAACGGCATCGTGTTCGGGCGCGGCGCCGAAGTCGACGTCGGCGGTCTGGTCGCCTCGACGCTCAACTTGAACGACCCGACTTTCGGCACCGATACGAAATCGTTCAGCGGCTCGGGCTCAGGCAGCGTCGTCAATGACGGCACCATCAATGCGGCCAGCGGCGGCTACGTGGCTCTGCTCGGCAATACAGTAAGCAATCATGGCGTGATCAGCGCGCAGTTAGGCAGCGTGGCGCTCGGCGCGGGCAGCGCGGCGACACTCACTTTCGCCGGCAACCATCTCCTGCATATGCAGGTAGATGCGAGCGTGCTGAACAGTCTGGCGGACAACAGCGGCGTGATTCGGGCGGACGGTGGGCAGGTCCTCATGAGCGCCGGCGCCCAGGACGCGTTGCTCGCGAGCGTTGTGAACAACACCGGCATCATCGAAGCGAACACGGTGGAGAACCACGGCGGCAGCATCGCCCTGACGGGCGGGATGCGGGCGGGACAAGTCGTCGTCCAGGGTACGCTCGACGCGTCGTCGGCGACCGGTCGTGGCGGCGAGATAGTGGCGACCGCCGACACGGTGCTGGTGGGCGACGGCGCGCGCGTGGAGGCGAGCGGCGCGACGGGGGGCGGTACCATCGCGATTGGCGGCGGCTGGGAAGGCGGTGGCGGAATTGCGCAAGCGACCGCGGTCTACGTATCGAACACCGCGACCCTCGACGCCAGCGCCACCGGTCTTGGCAACGGCGGCGAAATCACTGTGCGCTCAGACGTGAACGACCCGAATTCCGCAACGCGCGTGTATGGCACGCTGCTCGCCCAAGGCGGCGCCAGCGGCGGTAACGGCGGGCACATTGAAACCTCCGGCCATTGGTTGGACGTGTCCGGTATCGTGGCCGATGCATCGGCGCCGGCGGGCCTTCCGGGTGAATGGTTGCTCGATCCGTACAACGTCATCATCGGCAGCACCACGAGTGGGGACGCGTATACCCCGCCGAATTTCTCGCCCGGTTCCAGCGACTCCACGATTCTGGCATCGACGATTTCCACGGCGCTTACTGGCGGCAACAACGTCACCATTACCACCGGAAGTTCGGGTGGTTCGCTGGGCGACATCACCGTCAACACCGCGATCACGAAGACAGCTGGCACGACCGCGACGCTGACGCTGCAAGCGGCCGACTCCATCATCATCAATCAGCCCATCACCAATACGAGCAGCACCGGGGCGCTCAATGTGAATCTATGGGCGGATAATGATAACGGCACGCATGACGGTGTCGGTGTGGTCATCCTCAACAGCAACATCAGCACCGCCGGTGGCGCCGTGGCATTCGGCACCGGCGCAACGCAATCCATTAACGGGGTCACGACGCTGGTGGGCGGCGACCTCTATGTCGGTGGCACTTCGGCGGTCAACCTCAATACGGCCGGCGGCCAGGTCGACATCCATGGTCAGTTGATCATTGCCAATGGCAATGGATTCAATATCAATTCTGGCAACGGCAATGTCAATTTCGACGGACTGGTCGATTCCGGCGATAGCTATTCCTTCGTGGCCCTGGCAAACGTCAGCTGGACCCAAGCGCTGAGTGCTGCGAAATCCGGCATCGGCGCGAACGTCGGAGACACGTATCTGGCCACCATCACCTCGCGCCTCGAAAACTCGGTTGCGGGTGCTGCCGCCAACTATGTCGCGTCCTGGCTGGGTGCGGAGAGAGTGACCGGGATCGGTACCGACGCGGTGTGGCGATGGGTGACCGGCCCCGAAGGGTTACAGAACAACGGGGCGGGTTTGGAGTTCTTCACACAGAACGGTTCTGAAACGACCAATGGCCAGGGAGGCAACGCGATCGGCGGCGCGTACGTGAATTGGAACCCAGCGACCCCGGAACCGAACAATTCGGGTGGCGCGAACCTGTCTGCAGGCGGAAAAGGCGAGTGGGTGATGCAGTTCGTCGGTACCCAGGGTCAATGGAACGACCTGAATCCGAGCAACGCGCTGGGCGGATACGTCAAGGAAACCAATCTCGCCCAATCGCCCCTCAACATCACGGCCGGGACAGGAGCCGTGACATTCGCACAGGCGTTAGGCAGCAACAAGCCCCTGGTGTCACTCAACGTAACGGCACAAACCATCGCGTTGAACAGTCCGACGGTGAATACGTCGGGAGGGCAGACCTTCACGGGTCAAGTGACGGTGGGGGGCGCGGACGTAAATCTACTCACCGTGTCGGCGAATAACTTAACCACAACTTATGGCGGCGGCGTACCCACATTGAGTCCGACCTACACCGGATTTTTGGCGGGGCAGTCGGTTTCGTCACTCACGACAGCCGCCACCGTGACCACCACGGCGTCGGCACAACCGAATGTCGGCAGCTATCCCATCACGGCGTCGGGAGTGGTCGATCCGAACTACTACATCATCTACAACCCGGGCACGCTGATCGTCAATCTCGCCACGCTGAATGTCGCCGCCAACAACGCGGTCAAGATCTACGGCGCGGCAAATCCCGCGTTGAGCGTGAGCTACTCGGGCTTTCAGTACGGCGACACGTCGTCGATTGTCACCACGCCGGCGCAGGCCAGCACGACTGCGACGGCGTCCTCGAATGTGGCTGGATATGCCATCACAGCCTCTGGCGCCGTTATCTCCAGCGGCAATTATGCGATTGGCTACACCAATGGCACGTTGACCGTAAATCCAGCTCCTTTGACCGTCACCGGCATCTCGGGCACGGGCCGCGCCTATAACGCCGGTACTTCCGATGCTCTGACGGGATCCGGATCGCTCAGCGGTTTGTACAACGGTCAAACATTGACGCTGGGCAATGCGACCAGCGGAACGCTGGCGAGCGCGAATGCGGGCAGCGAGGCAGTGACCACGGCCATCACATTGGCGGATAACTCGGGCCTCGCCAGCAACTACGTACTGACGCAGCCGACGCTATCCAATGTCACCATCGCACCGGCTACGCTCACGCTCACCGGCCTGTCAGGCACGGGCCGTACGTATAACGCGAACACGCTCGATGCACTGACGGGAACGGGAGTGTTGTCGGGGCTGCAGAACGGCGAAACTCTGACATTGGGCAATTTGAGCGGCACTCTCGCGAGCGCGAATGCGGGTAGCGAGGCAGTGTCCACGGGCATCACGCTGGTCAGCAGCACGGGCCTGGCCGGCAACTACGTGCTGACCCAACCGAGCTTGGCCAACGTCAGCATTGCGCAAGCGCCGCTGACGGTGCTCGGCACCGCGGTGAGCGGCAAGGTGTATGACGGCACGACCACGGCCGCGCTGGCGCTGGGAAGTTTGAGCGGCGTAGTGTCGGGCGACACGGTGACGCTGACCCAGGCGGGGAATTTCGCTTCGCCGAATGTCGGTACCGGCATTGCCGTGACGGCGGCTGATACCTTGGGAGGTGGAGCTGCGCTCAACTACGCACTGACGCAACCGACCGGCCTCGCGGCTACCATTACTCAACTCGCTTCCGTGATCTGGATCGGGCCTGCGACCGGGGGTAATTGGTCGAATCCCGCCAACTGGGCCGGTGGCGCGATTCCGGATCTCTCCAACGTCGCGAACGTCATCGTTCCGCCGGGAGACAATGTTGTTTTCAATTCCAGCGTCCCCGGTCCGGTCAACCTCAATAATCTCAGCTCCGGCGGCTTGACCATGGACAGCGGCACACTGAATGTGGCCACTGCCCTTAATCTCGCGAAATACGCACAGAGCGGCGGCACCGTCGGCGGGACGGGCAGCTTTACCGTGACCACTGCGTTTAGCCAAACTGCCGGCCAAATCACCATGAGCCCGGGACCGGTGACGATCACCCAAGCGCAAGGCCCGTTATCCTTTGCGGATATTTCTGCCGGCGCGGTCAACCTCACCAGCACGACGGGCAACGTGACACTGGGGGACCTGACCACAGTGGGCAATGCGGACGTGACCGCCCTCGGCGGCGCCATCACCCAATCGATGGGTACCTCGCTTGGCGTGGGCGGCACGACAACACTCGCTGCCAGCGATAACGGTGCGCCCGCCAACATCAATCTCGCCAATGCGGGCAACTCATTGGGCTCTCCGGTAAATGCGGCGGGTGCGCAAGTCACCCTGACCGACGCCGGTCCGCTGACGCTGGGCACGGTCGATGCCAGCGGTAATCTGACTCTGGCATCTACGGGTGCGTTGGATCTGGGTACCTCCACGGTCGGCGGCAACCTGGCCGCCAACAGCGGCAACGGCAATGTCACGCAGGACGGACCGCTGTCGGTCACCGGTACCACGGGTATCGTGGCTGGGACCGGCAACATTCAATTGGCCAACGCCGGCAATACGCTGGCGCAGGCGGTCAGTGCCACGG
>Ga0182030_10009132_pt1 | contig 20351 bp, 18 predicted proteins | sample 812S3MmetaG_FD_121299 | JGI IMG/M metagenome (GOLD analysis project Ga0182030, IMG submission 121299) | Permafrost microbial communities from Stordalen Mire, Sweden - 812S3M metaG (Illumina Assembly) | ecosystem: Environmental > Terrestrial > Soil > Wetlands > Permafrost | place: Sweden... | reverse complement strand
TTTATAAAAATGCTTAAAGGCTATTTTGATCTAAAAGATCTAGGCCTAATAAAAGACTATTTAAAAATAAAAATAAACTATAATCCAAAAAAAGGTTTATTAAGTTATACTAGACTAAATATATTAATAAAATATTAAAGTGTTTTAATATAAAAGATTCTAATTCTTGTTATACTTTTATGAATAATAAAATAAAATTAGAATCTTATAAATTAAAAGTTAATATAAAAAAAGTTAAATAGTACTAGGTAGCTATAGGTTTGTTACTTTTTTTAATACTAGCCACTAGACTAGACCTAGTCTATTTTATTATAAAATTAGCTAAATATACTTTTAATTCTAGTTCTATTTATGTAAATATAGTAAAAAGAGTTTTTAAATATTTAAAAGGCTTTATAAACTTTGATATTTATATAAAATAGAATATTAATAATAGCTATTATATTAATGGCTATTGTGATATAGACTATACTAAAAACTTAGCCACTTATAAGTCTACTAGTAACTATATATTTTATATAGAAAATTTCCCTTTTATATAAAAATCTAAGCTATAAAACATTATAATTCAAAGCTTTACAGAATCTGAATATATAATTATAAATACTATAGCTAAAAAAGCTATATATATAAAATATATATTATTTAAATTAGATTTTTATAAATAAACTAAGATACCTATATATTTAGATAATAATAGAATTCTATTATTAGTTTATAATTTTATTTTTCATAAAAGAACTAAGTGTATAGTGGTTAAATATTATTATATAAAAGATCTTATAAATAAAAGAACTATAGAGCTTATTTATATTTTTACTAAAGATCAAAAGACTGACAGGCTTACTAAACTACTAGATAAAATAAAGTTTAAAAACTTTATATTATATCTAAGTTTTATATAAGTATTATTTCAAAATTATAATTAACTTATAATAAAAAGCTTTTATTTATAAAAATTAAAAATAACTAAATTGAATAAAATTTTATATTAGATAACTTTAAACAAAGATATAATATTACTAAAAATATTAGACTTTTTCTTTAAAGAATAGTCTAAATTTCCTTATATTTTATATATTTATATAATATACTAATTAAAGAAGCCTGTTATTTAATTTATAATTAGTATATTCTAGAAATATTTATATACTACTATAGCTATAGTATTAGTAAATACTAGAATCTTCTAGATATTTCTAAGTAGCAAAGTCATGTGAATTTGCTACTATTATAAAAGTTTCTAGATATATTTTAACTAGTATATATAAAGGGTCTATATTCTTCTCTAGATAGCTACCAAAGTTCTTCAATATATTATATTCTACTATAGCTTATTTAACTATAGACCTATCGACTAAAGGGCTTCGGCTATATCACCTGACCAGCCCTCCTTATTAACCACAAAGGTGTTTGGTGCTGATTACATATTGATCTCGAGGGCTACCAGGACCCCGCGATCCAGGATTTCGCGCGCACGCTCGAACTGATTAGAAGCATGCACGGCGATGGTGAAAATTAGGATTGCCTGGACTGCAAACCCGGTCGCCGGTAGATTGTTAGACGAGATTATACTCTCCGCGCGCCAGCCCGCTGGACTTATCGCTAATAGCGACTCGATGAATTCCATTACTAGCAAAAGATGTTGTGGAGAGGTTTTGTTGATCTCCAATCGTTGATTCGGAAATTGGCGTGGAAGAAAGCAATGGGATGGATGTTGTGGAAGGAGTCGAGACCCAAGAATTTCGTCGGATAGTCTGGTTCTGAAGCTACACTCGATGGGGCGCTGTGGGCGTTAACTAGACTCTGCCTTGAACTCGAGCTACTGTTGATAGTGAAGCCAGACTAGACACCATTACTTCCTGACCTGGATTGGCAATTGTCTCCTGGATGAGGTCTATCTGTCTCAGATTGCCATCATCCCTCAGAAGTTGTTGGCCCGTTTCGGCTTTTCGTCCTCTTCGAGATGGTGTATACTTACAGGATCGAACGATTTTGCGACATTGAGAGCATACTAGGAGTCTTGCATCGCATTGGTGTGCGGTATGCGACACGTAATACGGGCTAGGGAAACACGGCTCTTTGCTTGAGTAGGTGAGTTATGATCAAATGAACGCGACAGCCCTCGGGATCGAACTGGGAAGTTGTTTGGAGATTCAGCCGTTTTATCGAAATGGGAAAACAAGAAGCCGTAGTCCAAGCCGTCGATTTGAGACAGAACAAAGGCATTTGAGATTGAATTATGATGTATCGCGGCACAGGTTGGTTCGTTCATTGCCCCACTACGGATCACCAAGTGAGGCTGTGGTGCGGGAGCCACGACCACGCCGCACCTCCGGGTACAAGTACTGATCCCCCGCCAAAGCTACTTTGCAAATATATTTGTACAATTTAAATGTTATAAATTATTTTGCAGTCACGGGAGAACAAGTCGCCATACTTCGCTTCATTCCTTCTAAACCTTATGAGCCACGAGTTTCTACGCTGTAATTCAGCAATGTTGTACGGCCAGTTCTCTCCCTTTAGCGATAATTCTGAAATATCTTAAGCGCTGAGGATTGATGTGCCGCAACCACCGCCACACCACAAATACTTCTAGAGGCTCAATAGAGTTTAACAGCGGCAAGGAAGAAATCCCAATTATAAGTGCTATCAATTATTGAGTCATTGTGATTTGTCGCCTGGTGGAGGATGTTTGGAGTCGCGGTGCAAGTGCATCTTAGATGCTATTTTGATGCTGCGACTATTTCGGGGTATCAGGGAGACGCTAGGCTATATAATGTATCAGTCACTTTCAAATCGTCTGTCCATATTTGGACAGGTATACTCACTATCACCATTGCAAATTACTGCGTCATCAAACGTTATCCATTTCATCATGAAACTACTCAACTTGCTCCAACCTCTTGTCTTCTCGCTATTTCTGGTGCTTCATGTCTCTGCGATACCAACAGGCCTGACTACACCGACAACACAGAAGCCTATCTCAATTGATCTGCGAGTCACTGATGGAGCGGTTAATAAGATTTCCTTTACCGTAGGTCACAAGGCACCCCTATATTTCCTTTTCGGCTTTCAGCAGAAGCTTCTACAAACTGGTACGAGGAAGCACATACTAGGCAGTTTCAAATTTGAAGAGAAAGATGGAGGGCAACCGTTACCGAACATTTTCGAGAGTCCATGTGTTATGATTGATGTTTCCAATGAGAAATCCCTTCAGATTCCCTCCGTAAAAGACCACCTGAAGAAAAACTTCATGCCTGTCGATCTGAAGTCGGCGAATTCAAAAGTCCCAGAGGAACAACAATTTGAAACTACCTTAATCAAGCCGCACCATGGAACCCAGTCCATCAAGGATGACATTGATCAAGTAGTAAAATACTGGGAAGAGATGATCGAAGTACTTAATCCATATGCCCTTCAAAATAGGATATACACCCTGCAACCTGATTATTATTACCGAGCAGAAAATGACCCGAGAACGCTCACATCTGGAAAGAGCAATGAAATTCATATACCAGAAGATCATCTGCTACTCAATAAGGCAATTGGCGAATGGGAAAAGGTTGCAGCAATCGTTAAACCTACTTAGCCTGCTCGTCCTAAGAAGTTAAGCGATAATGAAGATTCAACCGATTTGGAAGATGGCTTACTCTTATCGCCTAATTGATTTTCTGATTTTTTGTTGTTCTGATAATATGTATCAAAGTTTGTAGAACGTTATGTAGAAATGGAGTTTTATTGTTTCGGATTGCGAAAAGAGGGTTGTGAATGCTCATATGAAAGAGAAAGCTAGATTGTGTTCTATCTCAGTTCAAAGTATGATTGTATTCCTTCTATATGTTTCTCCTGATCTGTAGGAGTTACAGGTACCGTTAGAAAGGTCATGGCTAGTTAAATTCCCACTAGCAATGAAGTCGCTGAATATTCAGATATGTTACGGAGCTTAAGCTGGCACAAAGAATAACTCCTAGTGGAAATAACTGGCACAAACCCCGCGTACCTTCTCCCATCCCTCATTCAGTGCTTTGACGACGTCATCTGGGAGAGGACCTTTCTCTAAATCAATGAGATTCTCCTCCAACTGCGCTGCACTACTTGCACCGATAATAACAGCATCGCCAAACTCTCTCTTCAGTACTGAATGATTTGTTATCCACCTTAATGCGCACTCCGCTTCACTAAGGCCGTGCTTTTTTGCGATCTGGAACAGGAGTTGAAGTCAGCACCATGCCAGCTCTACATTGAGAATAAACCTACCGACCTTAATATATCCAGAGCGTCAAATAATTCCCATTCCAATACCTATTCCTATAATTCTGGCCTTGTTTCCTTTTCGGATCAAACCTTGACCCCTCCTCCACGCCCACCTCCGTATCAACCATTTCCCTCGTAAATCTCGACGTCAGAAATCTTCCAGCCAACGGATTAAATGCATAAAAAGCAATCCCGTATTTTCTCAAACACGGGAACAGCTCAGGCTCCACCCCTCGATGAAGCGCATTATATACTCCTTGATACACAACCGGATTGATCCACCCATTCTTCTCACAAACCTCACAGATCTGAGCTACTTCCCAAGCTGCATAATTACTAATCCCGAATCTGCGGAAGAAGCCTTCTTTGTGGAGATTATTAACTTCGCGGAGCGTGGTTTCGTAGGGAGTGCTTCGGTCCGGAGCATGCAGGTACCACATATCAACCTTATTTGTCTTCAAACTCTCCAAAGATTTCTGTAACGCGAGACGGAGATGTTCTGACGAATGAGTAGTTTTGATATCGGGGCCGAGATTAAGATTGGTGCGAGGGGAGAATTTTGTGTCCATGATGAGTCCCCGGTCTTGCCAGTGGAGCTGGTCAAGATATTGCTCTGAGCTGGCCCCGCCGTACACAATAGCGGTATCGATTTCGGAGTATCCATGTTTTTAAAAGACATCGAGAATGGAAGCGCATTCTTTTAGACTGTGATTGCGGGCTTGTTCGACACCTGGTTGCATGTTAGCAAGGGGAATGGAGGGAGCGTGCTGACCAAATACCCTGCTTGCCAAATGTCATGGCGCCGAACACAATGTCCAGGGAATTTTTGGGAGTTTGTGCCATGTTGAATATTTATAGAGTGACATGGGTGCAGAAAACATAATTGAAAATGTAGAAAGTTATAAATAAGGATTGGAGTACGGCATTAGGATGTGTTATCGCCGAGAGAAAGGTGGGATGGTCACGTGTGTCTGACCCTGGGCGCAAGAAAGGGGCGGAATGACGTGCATGGGCATTGGCTTTCCTTTCGAACAAGAACTGTAGATTTTCTCAACCGTTATAATATTTGTCTCTCAATTTACCAATTTCGTAGGCTCTAAATTACACATCAGCCTTTTGCGTTTCGCTTAGTCATACATTGATTAAGTAGTGAATATTGCCGGAACTTCTGCGATCTCTGTGCCCGAGAGATTAAAAATCCTATACGTTACTTAAACTTTATGATTTGAGTATATGATTTTATATCAGTTTTTCTAAAGCTAGATCTATCAAAGACTTGCTTTGAAACAATCCCAAACATTCACTCCTGCACTAATCCAACCCACAGCACCCACAGCCCAAGATTCACACTCTGTCCCAAACATTCCCATAACTTTCACACAAGCTGCAACAAGTGCAGCCTTAAATATCGCATCATAGATTCTTAAAACACCATCCCGACTCAATCCGAAGATTTCCGTATCTTCGAAAAAGATCGTAAGCGGGAATACCGCTCCCCCGACCCATTCTCCAAGAAAGACGCGTAGTATAGTGCGCCTATAGTCTTTCACTTCTTCTGAAGAAAGATGCTCTATTGACCAATAATCCATGGATGATAAGCCTTTGAACGGTTGATATTGGATACGACGCAGGGAATTAATGGTTAGTGGAGGAATGCGAAGGTAGGATAGAAGCTGCCATTGCCACTTGCTGCTTCCTTTCGGGAATGAGGGCGGTTTCTCTGATGCCGATCGAGCTATGGAGCTGGTTTCAAAAATAGAAGTAAGGAGGGTAGGATCAGACGACCACAAGGTGCGTGTGGACTCTTCATCGAGAAGCTCGCCAGTTAATGCGGCGCTTGGTGAGTTGTAGTGAAAGAAGCGAGAGTAAAATGTAGGACTGATGACTTGGAGAACAATGTTGAGAGGTGTAACTTCGGTTTCAGAATCGGATGGGGATGGTGGAAGCTCTACTGTAGTAAATGAGGTCTTCTTCTCACTCGTGGCGCCTGATTGAAAGGTCTCTGATTTGGGACTATGTTCACCAGGTGTCTTGTAGGTGATAATTATTGGTACCGGATGGCTTTCAACAACGGACTTGAGAAGGAGGCGGAAGTTACGTTCAAGTTTTCTAATATTGAAGTCAGTGACACTGCAGAGCAATTTAAAGTTTTATACTTACATCTCAACTACTCTAGCAGCCCTTCCTATATTGGTGCGCACCGCCTCTGGTCTATCCAAAGTTTGACCCCCCTTTATGTATATCCTCGCAGCTTGAGATAGAATTCGAAACGAGATGACCATGTTCATAGGTACCCAGAACCATCGTGCGAGAAAGGTGGCCTTCTCCCTTAAAGATGCTGTTGATACGTCCAAGCTTGGTTCAGTGGAGGTAACGCGGGTAACAATCCTCGGTCCTCCTTCTTCTCTAGCAATAGTAATCAAGATATCAAGCTGCGTTGGGGAAGCGCATGGATCTGATGTATCGACTGTATAGCGACCCGCACGAGGATTAAAAGGGGAAACAAAAATATCTTTCCCAAAATGGCCACGGAAGGAATAGGGGCCTTTCGCTTGGAACTCAAGTGAAAGAGTCTGACGAGCTAGCCACAGCCGTCGCTCACTAAAAGAAGTGTTTACCTCAACGATGACTGCTGTCAATTTTTTATCGGCAGAGTAGAGATACCAGTAGCTCAATGGATTGCCACATTCCCCGATCGTTGTCGGCGCTACAAGTATGTATGCATAGGCCCATTCGTTAGGATCGTAACCCTAATGCCATATCAGTAGGTCGTTTGGTAAGCTTGCAAATTTATTTTCACCTCGGAAAGCAGATACTCTCTCAATTTCTGGTTCAACGTCATGAATGATCGTCCTCTTAAAGCAACATCTTGTGACCTGATAGCGAACCATGTTTTGCGAAACGGCCATTTCCTGTTCCGGGGGAAGGAGTGGTCAACAGAAAGGAGAGGACTGTAAGAAGTGTGGAGTCCCACTGGTGCACCAGCATATAGGTATGAATGTCGAAAATCGTCTTTGAAAGGCCAAAAGCGTCGGTGATTCAGAGTACAAGGGAAGAGAATAGGTTTTCCATATATCTATACACATTTTGGAATAAGCGATTTTTTCAAGACCAAATCTGAGTGTATCATTATTCGTCAAACACTTCGGTGAAGGCATGGGATGTTCCCTACCTCTTTCGGGTCCTGCACTTCACCGCAGGTCTTTTGGATGACTTTCCGCTCCGCGGTATCAGCGATTAATAATTTAGGGTGGGAAGAAAGGCTTTTGGATCCTAAGAAACTAGAAAAATTCATCGGGCACATGCCGAGGCCTGCGTTTGACGTGGGAGGAGACTGCAAAGGTAGTTTGGAGCCCAAGGAATGTTGAGGGTCTCCTGCAACATCTTGAAAAGTCTCTCGAACCTTTTCCTCTAGGTTCCCATACTCTGCTTGAGTCTCGTATACAGCTACCGCAATGAATATGGGAAGTGAAACTGCTATCGTCGTCCAGAGAGAAGGCTTCAACGAAATCAAAATTATAACAACCAAATTATCTGCTAGCGAGACTGCGGAGCTGCCACCAAATTTGATTCGAAGACAGCATGACAGTATCAACGGCGAACTTATCGTAAAAAGGTCCATGATCACAATGAAAATGAAATCAAGGTAAGAAAGCAGATAGACGCAGATGGCAGATAAAGTGCTGGGACGTGGGGAGAAATCAAAGAGCTCAGTGGCAGTGTTGAGAGGGGAAACGGTGGAAAGAGGGAACCGAGATCTACGATAAGCCTTGGGCGAGGCATCTTTAACGTTTGCGATTCATCAGGGTCGTACGATAATGCGTCGGCGGGGGCGGGGGATAACGTCCGGGCTGAGGCAAGGCGATAACAATAGAATGAAAGTTGCAGCTGGCAAGTAGTATTTAAGATCTGCGTTATGTACGTAAAAGAGCTACTAAATAGTGAATACTGACTCGCGAGCGTCGGGGCTGTTGACCTGAATTTGGCATTTAACATCACCATCCCTTGGTCCTCGAAATGCATGCGCGAAAAACCTGCTTGTGTACCTGATTAACGCTCCACGGGCTATCGCGTTGTGCATAAAAGTACCTCCGATCGCTGCTGGGGCATTCCCAGCGAATTGTGATATTACCTGCATAAAAATACTAGCTTCGCAGAGGGGCACTCCGTTCCCAGACGTGATAGGTCGCCTACGAACCCTTGCTTAAAATTCTTACCCATCTGAGGCGCTTATCAGGGCTACTTTTTGTCTTTCCTACCAAAAATGGGGGGTGGGGTCGACGACAATCTACTAAACTAATAATAAGTAGTGTGTGTGCCTAGGCCCTGTCATTCGGGCCGCATGCGTGGCACAGCCCGTGGCACAGTCACATCGCTTAGTTGTCTCGCTAAGCTTTGCTTGTCGATTTGAACCTCGCTTGAGCCTCTCTTAAACTACATCTGGATATAATCCGTTGGGGGCGAGATTTAGCGTGATTCATCATAACCGTTTGACCGGTAGCCAGTCAGACTACTAGATTAGTCTCCGGTCCTAGTCTGTTAGATCGGCAATACCCCTTTAGGATATCCCCCGAGTACTTACGGCCCCCAATTTATCAGCTTTGAATAGAGAGACCCAACCTGGGCGTCAGCAATTGGTGAGCGAACAGATTTTAGTGGGATGGCGAATCGATCCAGGGCATCTCGCAAGTGTGCATAGATAGAAATAGTCAACTCACGCCACTCTACCTAACTGCCGTAGAATCCCGAATGTGCATGGAGGATTCACGGCTTCTCAGTGGCTTTTCCTTGACGAGTTTGCAGCGGAAATTAAATTCTCCATCAAGCTTGAGCCTTTTTCTATATTTGGCCAGTAATATGTCTCAAATCCCTCAAAAAGATTGCCCCACTTCAGATCACAAGCCTAAAGTTGTAATTCCGAAAGTACCGCGATACTGTGCCCCTTAGTCACCATTGCATTTGGAGGCGAGAATCTCGATAGTGCTATCTCACGGCATGGTCTAAGGACTTGTCACGTCAGGGAATTCGTAGAAGCCCACAAATAGTCGGAGTGTTATCGACAATGAAGATCTCGGTCTTGTTCTCCCTCATGCTGCTCTAAAGTCCTATCACATGGCTGGGGCCGTTGAAGTATCCCAAATGGGGACCATGGGCCCATGATATCTTGTGAGATACCCTCCATCAATTATCACAAGTAATAACTCAACAATGGCAGAGAAGACACCGCATCTATACAGCGACGTTGTCATCATCGGCGCCGGATTTTCTGGCATTGATCTTGCTTGCCAGCTTCAGCGGAAGTTAGGATTGACAAACTATGTTATATATGACCGGGCAACAGAGTTTGGAGGCGCGTGTAAGTGTCTCTTTTCTCAAGCAAAGTTTGACGTTGAGGACCCCCAAACTTTAATTCCGGCCTCAAAACTATATCCTCTCTGCTCTCTTTCATCTTCTATACTAATTAATGATTACAGGGTCTGCAAACAAGTGCAAGTTACCTCAGCAACGATCAGAATGCTCCCACTGAAACTTTATAGATCCCGGTTGTGGTGTCGACATACCCGGATTTTTATATTCCCTCTCCTGGTTCCCAAATCCAGAGTTCACCAGCATATTTCCTTCCCAAAATGAAATATTTCGCTACATACAGCGCGTAGCTCTTTCTCATGATATCCCTCAACACATCAAGCTCCGGACAGAATGGAGAGGTGCCCGATGGTCAGAAAAATCTTCCAGGTGGCATGTATATCTAGAAGACCTTGATACTGGTGTAAGCTTTGTTCATGAAGCAAAGATTCTTGTGTCAGCGGTTGGAGGTTATACAAATCCAAAGTACCCGTCTCCGTCATTGAGTGGGTTGGAGACATTCCAGGGCCCTGTGGTTCATACAGCAAGATGGGACCAAGATTACGATCTCAGCGGGCGAAAGGTCATTGTTATTGGGAATGGCTGTGAGTATCACCTCCACTAAAGCAACTGTCATTAACTCGTCTCCAAGGTTCTGCGTCTCAAGTTGTTCCCGCGATTATGGATGATGTAGGAAGTGTTACCCAATTCATGAGAGTAAGTGTGCGATCAATCCCCAAAAGCTTGGAAATGCATGGTTGGCACCGTTCATCTTGCTGACATTTGTGGATACTCAGAGCCCACAATACTACGTCCCAATACCAAACTATCGGGTCGTTCCACTTTTTAGACTCCTCTTTAGCTGGATACCTTTACTTCTCACTCTCGCACGTTGGCTCGTCTTTTGGACTCTTGAGACTTCTTTAACCCAATTTTACGACAACGAAAGCGGTCAACGTGAGCGTGAAAAGTCTGTCATTAGAAGTCGAAACTATATCCAGAAAACCGCTCCTGGTTCGTTAGATTCCTTGGTAATATAAGAGGAGAGCATTTAAACTGATGTTATGATAGAAAAGTACTGGTCCCTTCTAACACCGCGATATGAGCTCGGCTGTAGAGTAAGATCACTACGATTCGATCTGTAATCTTTGGCTAACTATAGACAGCGAAGGATAATTGACAACAAATATATCAAATCTCTTCATAATCCCAAAATGCACCTGACCAATGAAAGCATCGCTTCGATAGCCCCAGATGGCATTCTATGTACATCAGGGACAAAATACCCTGCTGATTTCATTGTAGGGACATTCAAATCATCAAGAATGAACGTAACTGACAGATGTTTTAGATCCTCGCCACTGGGTTCGAATTCACACAATGGCAATCGGACAAAGTGTTCGGGCGTAACGGTATTTCCATGCGACAGCACTGGGAAAAGTTCGGCGGCATCGAAGCATATAAAACGGTGGCTATGAACGAGTTCCCAAATTTATTTTATTTACTCGGTCCAAACTCTGGGAGCGGGCATACTTCGGTTTTATTCTCGATGGAATGGTAAGTTTGGAATAAGTGTCTCTTGGTGATAATATTGCTAAGTGTTCATCTAGCTCCGTTGATCTTGTGCTCAAAGTCGCGCGTCCTGTACTCCAGGGTCGTGTGGCTTCGATAGAAGTCCGAGAGGACGCTGAGAGGGATTGGTGCCACAATATACAACAAGCTCTGCGCATGACCGTGCTTGCTGGAAACTGTTTTAATGTAAGTGACTCGAAACAAGTATCCCAATCTAAACCGCAGCCCCTCTCCATATTTCCTACTCGTATCATGACGCTGACATATACGTTAGCATTTTACTTCTCCGAGTACGTATTTCCACTCCTTGATTCCAAGATCTGAACACCTCACGAACTCCGAGATATATTCCATTCCGATTAAATGAATACTAACGTGAGCCTCATTATAGAAACTGGCTGGAACTTCTTTTCATACCCCTTCAGTTCGTTTCGCTTTTGGCTCGGGACAAGATTTCCCAAAATGTCGCATTGGAATTACAGGTAGACGGGGGCGTTTTCGCAAGAGGGGTTATCTGGCACATGAGGTCTAGAGAGAATAGGGAAATGTAGGAGTATTGGCCTAATTCATGTTGGTGGGGAGATCTGACAGCAGCTCAATGTTTAACCAAGCATTTCTAGATTCTGTTCTGCAATTTGGGAAGACGAATCAGTGAGGCCCGCGATTCATTGGACACCGCTGAACTCTTCCGCGTTGAATGACCCCTTTGCATTTAGGTTCACAGTCAGCAATTGAGGACGAGGTTCCCTTCGCCGACTTCTTTCGAAACCTTGCGCCAAACCCTACTGTGTCTTCAACTAAACCTTCAACCAAACCTCTAGTAGTTCTTTACTGAAATGCCATGCCAGGCCTTCTACCTGCATATACAATACATTTGCATATACGGGCGTTTACCGTTCTTATTAATGAAAATGTCTTAAAGATGACCCCGAGAATGATCACCTACTCGATGCTCTGCTCTATCTGGTTTCTTGCATTAAAAATTGCTTTTAAACTTTGTTTCAGATGTCCTTAGCGGTGGCAGATTCTGCGTGCTCCTGATAATACTGCTGTTCCTAGTGATGCAAGAGTATGTGTTCATTTCAGGGAGACGTAGGTCATTATTCCCGAATTAAAAAGCTTCCTGCTTATCTTTGGAAAGATTTACCCATTCTGTGCATTAGTTTGATTTTGTCGAAATTTTTCTCCCGGATTTACTCTTTGGCGGCTTTGCTGGAGTCGCCATCTTTCTCTTTCTTTTCATGGCAATCAGATGGTTCGCAATCGTCAATGGTGGCACGTATGGATGCTGCAGATTATCTAGAATTTTGCTATTTGCATCCTTCCAATCTTCAATGTCGTCATGTCCGAAACTGATTCCTGGTCTCTTCTTAAAGCCAAGAAAATCCTTCTCCTTCGTCTCAGGTTGAAGTAGCATATGTAGATGTTGATAGGCAGGATTACTCCCTTCAAAGGCCTTGCCCTGTTGGTTCTGAAGAATAAATGCGTAAGGGCGTCTTAACAACCTCGGCTCGTTGGCCTCTGTATGCTCACGGGCTGCATTAACAGTACCTGGCAGATTCAGCCACTACCCTTCACCGCGCTCAGCTGTTTGACATGGGAGCTCTTTGCAGATTATAGTCATATCCTTTTGAAAGCATGATACTACTTCTTGATAGCCTTCCTCCATATATAAGTCCTATTTCAATCTCCATCCTAAATCATAATCTTGATTCTCACCCCATTTGCCTGACAACTTCCCTTTGTTACAATCCTCCGCCAAATGATGTTCAAGCTTGAAATAGTCATTGTGAGTTTCAGAGAGACGTATTTCCTTCTCGTTCAACAGAAAGGTCCGAAATCGAAAAGGATTACTCATACCGGACTGTTGGCAGTATATATGCTTCTCCTCTTGGAATCTTAATACGTCTATTTGCGACTCTTTTGCCAATGGCGACCCCTTTAACAAAACTAAGAATGGCCACAGTGAAATGAGGCTTTTCATCTTTATAACTTTTCTCGGGAATTTCGAGACCGTGGAGTGTTAGATGGAACAGGATACTTCTGTGGTGCCCTTGGATGTGATGTAAAATTTATACCCTTTTAAAATGTGCTTTGAACTGAGAACAGAAAATCAAGGAAGAGAAAGAGAATCTAGCTATATAAATCACGATGAACCTAAAAATATTCGGATGATGATTATTTAACGTCAAATGATTCAGAGCATACTGGATGAGTAATACTGGGATGACAAAAAAAAATTCGCGAATGGCGGTTTCAGGTGGCAACAATACGAAGGGGGGAGACACAATCCACAGCTGCGCACTGAATTGGCTTAAGTGAAGCTACAGAATTGATGCATGTCCTTACATGAGGAAGTATTCGACTCGAGAATAGATGCCGGGAAATTGCAGAGAAAGTTCCCGCTTTTGAAGTGCCGCCGCTTTTCAGCAAGTGGCACGTGACTTAAACCTTCTTTAATCAATAGTCATTAATTGATTTCACATGTATGCCAGCTGAAGATGAGACTGTCTTCAGCACTGTATTCTAAAGTCGGGATATGCATTTTTTGCTTCTTATTTCCTGAATAAATCCGTATGCCGCGCTCCGGTCTGTCAAAACGCCGTAAAAACAATCACCCATCTATCCCAACCTTTCTAAGATATAGATATATATAGAGCCCAAACCATCTACACTAACCTGTCCTTACTGAGATTACCCATGAACATCCATCTCCACCCCAACACCCACAACCCAAACCGGCAACCCCACCACCGCAAACAACCCACCACACACCAAAAATACCATTCCCTCCCACCAACCACCCAGCCTCATGCCCCACCCAAAAGCCTTCGATAGCAGTGGTCCATACATCAGGGTACCCACAGTCTCAATAACTGCCAACACAGCATACAACCTACTAACCTCATCGGGATGCACCAAACTTGTGGCCAGACTTCTTGTAGCAGAAGGGAACCCGGAGCCGCAGGCGAATATAATGGTTCCGAGGATGAATATAGGCGGCAAGAAGCCGAAAGCGAGGGTTAGGGAACCGAGGATGTAGAAGAGTAGCGAGGAGCGCGCGATACGCAGGTCAATTTTTATTGTGGGAAGAAGGTAGTGGGTTGAGAGGAGGTGGTAGATGGTGGGGAGGATGATAATTAGGATTAGGAAGGTGGTTATGGAACCAATGGGGATGAGAAAGCTTGCCTGAGAGGTGTCAGTGAAGGATGTAGGATGGGGGAAGGGAGTCTTACATCGCCTACGCTCCAATGAAATCGCTCGGAAGCAAGTTGAAAAATGATGTCGATGGAATGGCCGTAAAGGGATTGGAGCAAGAAAGTTATGGATAGAGCGAACAAAATCGGTTTCGTAAAGATGAAATGCGACTCCTTGACTTTCTTAAACATATGAGCGATCTTCTTCTTAGTCGATGGTTGACGATGTGAAGAGGTTGGTCGATCTTCTATTGAAGCAACGTCTGCATCGCTCTCCGAGTCTAGAGCTGGATCTGGGACTTCAGATCTGTCTAGTGTTTCGGGAAGGAAAAGACAGATTATCAATGATAATAGTATGAATCCAAGACCCAAGCACATCGGTATCCATAAGCTCTTCTTCATCAAATACCAAGCAGCCGGCACACCGATCACTGTTGAGATGAGAGCCGCAGCCATCAACTGGAAAAACACCTGCGCTCTATCCCACAAATCAGCCCTTTTCCTCATTTACATCACGTAAGATCAAAAACTCACCTCCTCTCTTCCACCGCCACATCAGCAATCATAGCATAAAACATAGCCTTAATAACTGAACTCCCGCCCCCGACAAACAAAAACAAGTTCCCTGCCCAAAACCACCTGATATCCACACTCTCGCTCCAATACGCCACTCCCAGCGTCCATATCAAAGCCAACAAGATCCCAACAACCCCCATCACCAGCACCAATTTCCTGCCCCATCTATCAGCCACCACGCCGTACGGAACCGCGACCAGGATTCCGGGGATACAGGAGAACATTTGGTCCCAGCCACGGAGCATCGCGAGCTCGGATTGGATGAGGGGAACTTTGCAGGACGACTCGGGGATTTGCAGTTTTCCGTCTAGGTAAGGGAAGGTTGGTAGTGTAGGGGAGGAGGAGTAGTATTGCCGACAGAGGATGTCTTCTAGGATGCGCATGAATGGCGCGCGTTGCATATAATCGCCTACCTCAATAAGGAAGATTGAGAGGACGCAGAGAATTACTACTCGGAGGAATTTGGGGTGCGGTTGGTGGAGTTTGGTCTCATTGTCGTCGCTATTGGTGATGTGGTCGTCATGTGATGGTGAGAGAAGGGGGCTGGATTCTGAGACGGCGCCATGTTGGTCGTGCGGCTCTGAGAGGATAGGCTTTACGACGATAGCCATAATTAAAGCGATCTATGAACAAAACAAATAAAACAAAAGCAACTGCGATTGCGATTGAAATCAACCGACCTAATACACAAATGAAAAGAACAGAAGTAGAAGAGATGAGGTGAGATTTAACTTCTCATTCCCAAACGCGATGATGTAGGAATATCGAAACGCGCAATGTATCCTAGTATTTACGTATCCTGGTATTTTATCTCCTGCCAAGTTGAGAACGGTGTTCGGAGTTCGGATCTTGCTCAGGGGCTGATTGGCTTATGTCATGTGCATTGGCCCCTGACTTATCCGAAAGCCGTAGGGGGTCTTGGCGAATGGAACCTGAGGACGCGTGTTGTGATCGCTGGATGATGATGCGGCCACTCTAAAGGAGATATAAAGGATGCCCAGGCACGCTCATTCGAGAATTTTCGAGTTCTGTTGGAAGTTTAAATCGTTGCCTATTGAGGTATTCGTAATTCGTAAGACGGGGCAATAGGGTCCGGATAAGGAGAGAAGATCATGATTCGCGGGAGGCTAGCCAAAATTCATTGTATACTCAGGAAGTAAAGTCGCACCATTTTAAGAAACCTAAAGCGCAGCCAGGATGCGGAAATTCAATCTTTGGTCTGTTTTCGGGCAGACCTTCAGTCCTGTTTGTCGAATTCATATACGTGGTCACTCAGTCAATGATGTGCAGGAGAAGAAAAACTCGTGAATATTCGCAAAGACCACCAAGATATTTTCAGGGCAGTTTCATTGCAATCTCTATCCCCAAAAACCCGGTGATCATCTAGGGAACGACCTGTCATCTGCTCAATCCTTCATGCAACACCTCACTCTTCATCTAGTACCACCAAAAACATCTCATCTCCCTCCATCAACAACTCATCCGTCTCCCAAAAATCCCAAATGTTGTGATCCTTCGCCCTTACTCCTGACCAATCCATCGCCGTTCCTGGCTTTGAGTACCACTCCCACACTTCCGCCTTCGTATGGTACTTAGAGTGCCTGTGGTCCCCTTCTTCTTCCTCGTAGCCAACAAAGTAAGCCTCCACTCCCACTCTCTTGTTGATATAGCCAATAATACTCGCAAAGAAAGTATCCCTTATAATGTCTTTATTTGCCCCTTTACGTGCCCAAGGATGATGGGGGAAAGCCATTGAGACTCGTGTTAAAGCGTTGCAGCTAGGTAGTGCGTGAATGTAGTTTGTGAAATTAGTAAGCATGAATTGCATGGTATAAAGTGATTGGTCGAGATCCCAGCGCAAATCGATTTACTTGATATTAGTTGCGAATTTGGTGACAGAAGCGATCCATTTTGGTGAAACCCTAAGGCAACTGACGTCCTCTTTGCGACGGCGCCATCCGGTTTCTTCCCTGATAGTTGGTTAGTTATTGTTCTTTCATTTGTGTCGGGTTGAGTGCATGAGACTGACGTAAGACTGAGATAAAGGTTTTGGATATTACTGATAGCATTGGTCGATACTGCGTGAGGAAATGACCAGTTGTTGCCGCCACAGAGAATGTGGACACTCGTCCGGTAGTAGATCTGTAGAGCTTGAGTGTACACATTCTGCTGTGGCCTCAAAGCTGCTATCAATGTTGGCAAGCAGCTGCATTGGCCGGAGATCTGCTCTGGCATCTCGCAGCTGCATTGGCTGAATATACCCTCTCGCATCTCGCAGCTGCATTGGCTGAATATCTGCTCTCGCATCTCGAAGGGAAGATCTTCGAATGATAATGCTGTAGAGATACCATTGCGCGTAAGAGCCGTAGATTGACGTTGTTGGCTGGACATGTTGTCTAGGGGGTCAATGCTTTGTGTGGAGATCTGACCTGACAAGAATTCCAGGACTTATTTTATTTCTTTTATTGCGAAATCTGCGGGGCCATAAAATCCAGGGTGACGGGAATCAGAGTGAATACTTGAGAAATTCGTTGCCCAAAGTTGTTGTGCGCCACCATGACGAAGAAGGACAAGGTTCTCTATGTTACCAAAAACACTGAGTCGCTTAGCGCTAGCTTCTCCCAACTGACGCTGGAAGTGAATCTACTAGGTGCGCGACACTAGCAGTTCTGAGACTTTTGCTATAGTCTTAGCACGCTGAGTGTTCTGAGTATTTTTGCCATGTGATAGTTCCTTCGGGTTTTTCAGCCAATCATACTTATTACTCTGACCTAACCTTCTTTCATATCAAATTCATCAAGTTTTGCAGCTATCTCGTTGTCTCTTTATTTCTAGAGTTATATACGATATTGGATTGTAAAATAGTTAGATTTAGATCTGAGTTATTAGAAATGCATTTTACAGCCACTCACTGCGTTGCTGTCAGTCACCCCCCCGCACGACTCAAAGCCAAGAGACAGAATCATGCCTTCAAATTTCTATATAATATAAACACCAAACAACGATAGAGCGGTTCATAAGTTGCTCTCTCTGGTAATGCGTTGTTCAAGAGCCGGAATCCCTCATTCTTCCGGGGGGGGGGGTCGCTTTAACCGGTCCTATAAATCACAGCATCATATCAGGTCTCTAATCCGAATTAGAAATAGTGATCTAGTATAGGATTTACACAAATCGTCCGTCCCTGCGTCGAGAGGCGCGCCCTGTGGCGAGACGAATCTACGAGTTAGGCATCTCAAGTCTTTCTCTTGCAAGTCTAATAAGTTTTTATCAATATACTACTGTTTTTTAGCCATTTCTTCCCTAGGAAATCAGTCTGTAACGAGAAAACTACTATGGTTAATTATGCTGTCGATCGTTTTATTAACACTATTAATCACTGCTTTAACTATTTCTTCCTACTTAATTATGGCTGGCAAAATATTATTGAAATTTAGAGTACTTGCAAAAAGATTTTATAAAGAAAGAATATAACCCCAAATTTTGAAGATAATTAAACAGGAAAATAATAAAGTTCTATAATTACTCTGTACAAGAGAAATAACATAAAACAACACTTCAGGATTTAGTACTGGTTAGTGTATATTAGCATAATTAGGGTAATTGCATCATCCCGTAAATACCGGACTCGCTAAATTTGTGGTTTATTCAGTATTCCAAACTTGACCACGAGTGTGGCGTATTATAGCAGGTTTTTCGAAATTTCCATAAGCACGTGCCTAGTGGCAGATGTGACGGCACGTAAGAGACATAAGGCACAGATAAGTCGGCGTAGATATAGGACAAAACTTAGCAGTGGATTGATGCAGGGTATCCACCAGTAAGCATTGAGTTGATATGCTAACCTAGATCACCTTTCCTGATACATTGCGGGGTAAATCCCAACCCAAATCCCGTGGACTATAGCAACCAAACAACCAATTGAGAATTTAAGAATTTAGAATTTAAGATTATAATACAAAAGTTGTAATCTAAAACAGTAATAGATTATATGATATACATATAATATAAATAATATAAATAACATATAAATAACATATAAATAATATATAAATAATATATTTATATAGGTACAAACTATATCGATATTCTTCAAAAACTTTTTCGATATTTCTCTATTAGACCTTACTCAATTAGACATTATCGCCTGATAGAATATCAAAATTCTATTATAACTAATTAGCTACGTATTAGAAATACTATTATCTTAAAATAAATAAGACTTAGTAGTATTATAAAATCAATTGATTTCTATTGTAATCTTTATTTTGTTTTTAAATCCAATTATTAATTAATATTTTATAATTAAAATAATAATTAAATAGATTAGTATACAAGTTATTTATACTTTTTCTATAGTACTATATCAAAATTTTAAAATTATAATTAATTATATATTAAATTTATTACTTTCTTAAAATATATAAGATCTAGTATAATTATAAAATCAATTAATCTTTATTGTAATTTATAAATTTTATTTAATTATAACTATTGATTAAGACTTGTAACGGTTCTGGTAGAACTACAGATCCGTCACAAGACTTACGGCTTATCAGAAGAGTTTACAAACAGTCAGGTAACCTATAAGAAAATATATATATATTTATTATTCTTTATTCTCTTGTTTCTCTAGTTTTAGATTTTTAAATATATCTGATTTTAGTTCCTAGGCTATAGTTTAGCTAATCTTATTATATTATCTAAAACTTACTTTTTATTTATTTGTAAAGAATACAATATTAAACTAGTATTTGTAATAGTATTGCTTTTGCTTTTGTAATAAAGAAGAGATTTTATTACTTATAATAGTAGTAATTTGAATTATTTATAGCCTATAATAATTAAAGTTTTTATTTATAAGAAAGTTTTTAATTTATAATAGTTTAACTTTTTTTTATACTATTTATTATCAAAGCTTTTTGTTTATAATAATATAACTATAATATCCTTTACTAATTTTATTATTATAATAATTTAGAATAGTTAGTCTAAGAGCTTTATAATTTTCTAAAAAGAATTGTTTGCTTTTCTATTATTAGTATCTTTATTTGGCTTTAAATACTCTACTTGAGAAAATAAAGAAAAAGATAAGGAAAAAGTTCTTAAACCTTGTTATTAAATTAATAGTTTTTGTATTAGTAATAAAATACTTTTTATTATAATTTAGTTATTTACAAATTAGATTTTAGTACTATAGATCAGATAAATTCTATCTAAGTATATTTTATCAAAGTATTGATTATTAGCTATTAGATATAAATTTACTATATCTTTTATCTACTTTATAATAGTAATACCTATTTTAAAACTCTTTGTAGACTTACTATAGTTTTTTTTAATAAACAAATTCAAAGTTACAAATATAGTTTACAAATTATAAATCTATAAAACTTGTAATATTTA
>Ga0182030_10009131_pt1 | contig 20352 bp, 20 predicted proteins | sample 812S3MmetaG_FD_121299 | JGI IMG/M metagenome (GOLD analysis project Ga0182030, IMG submission 121299) | Permafrost microbial communities from Stordalen Mire, Sweden - 812S3M metaG (Illumina Assembly) | ecosystem: Environmental > Terrestrial > Soil > Wetlands > Permafrost | place: Sweden... | reverse complement strand
CGCGCAGGGATCGTGGCGAGCTTGGCGGCCAGTGTTCAGTCAGCGGGTGGCAACATCGTCGAATTGGACCAGCACACCGATGTTCTCGAAGGCGATTTCGGGTGCCGCATCGAGGTCGCCGGAGGCGTCAACGCTTCAGAACTCTCTCAGCGTCTCGACGAACTTCGATCATCACTTTCAGTCGACTACGCCATGACACCGATCGCGAGGCGACGCTCGCGAGTGGTCGTGCTCTGTTCGTCAACGCTCCATTGCCCGAGTGACCTCATCGCGCGAAGCGCCATCGGCCAGTTGGACTGTGACGTCGTCGCCCTGGTGAGCGATCAGACGGCGGCCCGCGACTTGGCCGAGCGCTACGGCGTGCCGTTCACACATCTCCCGGTAGGAGAGGACCGCGCCGCGCAAGAACGCCAAGTCAGTGAAGTGCTCGACGAGCTAGACCCTGATTTGATCGTGTTGGCCCGCTACATGCGTGTCCTACCCGCCTGGTTGGTAGAGCGCTACGAGCAAAGGATCATCAACATCCATCATTCGTTCTTGCCAGCGTTCATCGGCTCCAATCCCTACGCCCGAGCTCACGAGCGCGGCGTGAAGATCATCGGTGCGACGGCGCACTACGTCACGGCTGAACTGGATGCGGGTCCCATCATCGCTCAAGACGTCGTTCACATCTCGCACCGCGATGACGTGACCGACATGACGCGACGCGGCGCGGACATTGAGCGTTCGGTGCTCGCCTCGGCGATCCGGTTACACCTCGAACAGCGCGTGATTGTGTTCGGGTCGCGTACCTGCGTGTTCGACTGACGGGTCTCTCACAGCAGGACGCCATTCGCTCGCTCTCGACGTAATGCATGTCCGTGGAAGCGACGGCCTTTGCGTCATCGACTCCACTTTTCGGTCCTCGGACCGGGTGTCGGCACGTCAGTTGTCGAAGCGGTAATGGAGGTGGACGATGCCACTTTCAAAGCGGTTGACGCCCAAGAGTTCCAGTTTGGTTCGTAACTCGCCGGGATTGGCGGGCGTGCCACTACCGACGGTGACGGGTACGACGAACAGGTGCATCTCGTCGACCAATCGGGCCTCGATCGCCTGACTTGCGAGGTGCGCCCCCCCGATTGACAGGTCGTGTTCAGATGATTGCTTCATCTGTCGTACTGCTTCGGGGATGAACGCGTGCTCGATCAGCGTGTTGGCACTCGAGGCGTGTTCCAGCGTCGTCGAATAGACGATCTTGGTCTGCGCTCGCCACTTATCGGCGAAGTCCTGAACATACGACGGTACGTCGTTGGAACGCTAAAACGTTTCCCAGTACACCATCGTCTCGTACATTCGCCGCCCGTAGAGAACGGTGCCGACTTCGCGTTCCAAGTCGTTGATTACTTCGAAGACCTCTGGGTCGGGCACACTCCAGTCGAAGTTGCCGTCAGCATCCGCGACGTAGCCGTCGAGTGAAGTAATCGCCGAATAGACCAGTTTCGTCATCAAATGTACGGCGCCGAAATCGTCGGTCCGGCGGGGCCTAGTCCGGCGCGTTCACGCAAGAGTGTCTCCACGCGGTCGAGATCACTTGGTGTGATGAAGGGCTTGATGCGCGCACCGAGGTCGAGGACCAGGCCCTCTTTCTTGGACGGTCGTTTCGCGTCGAGATTGGCCCAGTAGCCCGGGTTGGCGGTGCCCCAGATTCTCGCTCGACCCTTCATCGCCGCCAGTGCGACGCGTTGCACTCCTACGATTGAGTGGTACGCCACCTTCTTGGATCCCCACAAGTAATAGTGACGAATCTCCAGCACGTCGTCTCCGCACACGATGCCCGGTTCTCGATAGTTCTCGACCATGGCCTCAATGTACCGCTCTCCCGGGCGAATCGTCCAGATCGGGTGGTCGTCGTCGGGGGACCAGTGAGCTCGGCATCGGACTGCGTTATCGTCCGTTGAAGCACGTGGCGTTGGTGGGGGGTGGCGATGAGTCAGTCAGAAGCGTCGATCGAGTACCTGAGCGACGACGACAACAATGTGGCGGGCGTGTTGCGCGGCGACGTCTTCGTCACTTTGGATGAGTTGATGGTTCGAGCACGAAAGGCCGCCACCGGCCTGCGATCGCTCGGCGTCGAGCCCGGAGGCTCGGTCGCGCTGTTGCTGCGAAACGACCACGAGTTCTTCGAAGCGGCGTTCGCCACGTCGGCCCTTGGTGCGGCAACAGTGCCAATCAACTGGCACGGCAGCGCCGAAGAGGTGGCCTACGTCGTCAACGACTCCGAGGCCGTCGTGGTCGTCGCTCACGCGGACCTGTTGCACCATGTTCGTCATGCGTTGCCAGCGTCGGTCACGATTTTGGGCGTCGCGACCCCGTCGAGCATCGCCGAGCACTTCGCGATAGATGACGCAATCGCGTCACTTCCGCCTGACGTCACGGAATGGGCGTCGTGGCGCGATGGCTTCGAAGAGCTCCAAGACGCGTACATCGGCGATCCCTTGTCAATGATTTACACCTCGGGCACGACCGGACACCCCAAGGGTGTGCGGCGACTTCCCGGTACGAATGACGGATCCCAAGCGATTGACTACATGACCGAGGTGACGAAGCTCTTCGGTGCGTGGCCCGGGATGCGTACGATCATTGCGGGGCCGATGTACCACTCGGCGCCGTACGCCTACGCGCTGGTGGCGGCTCGCGCCTACGGGGCGTACGTGGTGCTCGAGGACCGCTTCGACCCCGAGGAGTTCCTCGCACTCATCGAGCGCCACCGGATCACGTCGATGTACATGGTGCCGACGATGTTCGTGCGGCTCCTTCGGTTGCCGCCGGAGGTTCGAAATCGCTACGACCTGTCCTCGCTGCGTCACGTGTCGCACACCGCCGCGCCGTGTCCGCCGGACGTGAAGCGCGCGATGATCGAGTGGTGGGGTCCGATCGTCGACGAGTTCTACGGCAGTACCGAGGTTGGGTTCATCACCGGCTGCACCAGCGAAGAGTGGCTCGCGCATCCGGGCACCGTCGGTCGGCCACTGCCCTCGAGTGACGTTCGCGTCATCAACGAGGATGGCCCCGTGCCGGTTGGGGAGTCCGGGGAGGTCTTCGTTCGTGCGCGGGCGAACTCTGACTTCACGTATTTTGGAAACTCCGATGCGCGCGCCGAAATAGAACGTGACGGACTAATCACCTGTGGCGACATTGGTTTTCTCGATGCTGACGGTTTTCTGTATCTCTGTGACCGGGCCCGCGACATGATCATCTCGGGCGGCGTCAATATTTACCCGATCGAAATCGAAGCCTGCCTCTTGAAGCTCGGGGGAGTGGCGGACTGTGCGGTCTTCGGGATCCCCGACGACGAGTACGGCGAGTCGATTGCGGCCGCGATCAAACTCGATGAGGGCGCGCTGTTGAGCGCCGACGATATTCGAAACCACATTCGAAGTCACTTGGCCGGATTCAAGGTTCCCAAGGTCGTCACGTTCCACGAATCGCTGCCGCGAGAGGACTCGGGAAAGATGTTCAAGCGAAAGCTCCGCCAGCCGTATTGGGAAAACGCTGGTCGCTCCATCTAAAAGTCGAAATACCCCACATTGGTCCGTGAGGGTCTTGTAGCCTCCCCGTGTTCTCGAGGCGCGTAAGTAAAATTGTCCCATGTCGGAATCCGGGAGCCCCTCGCCGCCCGTACCGAATCGATCCGGTCTCGAAGCGCTCGGTCAGGCGGTCGAGGGCCGCCGGGGCGGACCGCGCCACCGACAGAAGGTGAATCGTTCGCCAAAGAAGATCGTCCTGATCACTCTCGCCACAGTGGTCGTGGTGATCGTCGGCGCGGTCGCGGGGGACTACTGGTATATCAACCACCTGATTCACCACGTCCAGGTCACGACGATCACTAAGACCTACAACAACACCGAGAACATCTTGTTGGTCGGTTCCACGACGCGCTGTGGCTTGAAAGTGCAGGACGCCGCCTACGGCCTCTGCTCACAGGGCGTCACCGGGGTCAACAGTGACGTGGTCATGATCCTGCACCTGAACTTGTCGACCAACCAGGTGTCGATCCTCTCCTTTCCCCGTGACCTCTTCGTGCCGAACGCGCGTAAGGACGGCGCGAACAAGATTGACGCCGCGCTCTACAACGGACCTTCCCAACTCGTCGCAGCGATCCAAGAAGACTTTGGCATTCCGATCAACCACTACGTCGAATTGAACTTCGATACCTTCGCCGACGTCGTTAACGTGCTCGGCGGCATCAAGATGTACTTCCCGATGGAGGTCTTCGACGCGTACTCCCAGTTGTACGTGCCACACCCCGGTTGTATTCAACTCAACGGCAAACGAGCCCTCGAAGTCGTTCGCGCACGCCACTTGCAGATTCGGTTCCCGGGTGACAGCACGGACTACCGCAGCTGGCCGCAAGAGGCACTGTCGGATCTGGCGCGCATTCGACGCGACCACGAGTTCTTGAAGGTCTTGGCCGACGCCGTCAAGGCGAAGGGGATCTCGAATCCCCTGACCGACCAGCGATTGGCCACGTCAGTGGCCCGGTATCTGACCGTTGACCAGGGATTCAGTACGAGTGACCTCTTGAATTTGGCCGAGCACTTCCACGGCGTCTCGGTCGGGTCGGTACCGGAGTTGACGGTGCCGGTCGTGCTCGTCGAAACGCCGAGCGGGTATCTCTATCAGGGTTACTACTACGGCGACGTCGAGTTCCCGATCGAGCCCGGTGTCACCCAGACCATCGATCGATTTCTGGACCTCGCTCCGACCTTCAATACGATGGACGGCAAATTGTTGCCGGCGAGTTCAACGGTTACCGTCTCGGTGTTGAACGGAACGGGTGTTGCGAACCAACAGAACGTCGTCGCTGCCGCCCTTCGCCGACGCGGATTCGTGATTCACGGCGTCGGCAGCGCGACGCCCTTCGGTGTGCGCGAAGAGACCGTGGTGTATCACACCAACAACTCGGCGTCGTCGTTGGCCGCGGCGCAGGCAGTCCTTCACACGATCGAGGGCCCGGCCGTGATGGCACTCGGGCGAACGACCGCGGGCGCTGAGGTCACGGTGCTCACCGGCTCGGACGTCAGTATTCTCGCTCCGCCCCGAAAGACGTCGACGACGACCACGACGCTGAAACGAAAGCATCACGCAACGGCGACCACCACGACCACGAGGCCCGTCACCCAGATAACCGTCGTGGACCCAACGGCCGTGAAGCACGACACCGACCTTTCGGCGCCGACGGATGTCACGCAGGCTCTCCAGCCGTGGGACCCGCGCTCGTGCGGACCCAACGGAACCGAAGGCCCGTAAGGGACTCGTTGACGTTGGCCGCGCTGTCCGGCGATGGTGCCAGAGCGCGCACTACATTCCCTTTCATATGAAGAGAGCGTTCTTCGGATTCGCCGTGGTGGTTGTGATCGTCGTCGCGGTCGTCGTCGTGGCGAACCGTCACTCGCCGTCCTCCGCGTCGGCGCCGTCGACGTCGCACACGATCAAGGCAACGCCGGCCGAAATGAACGCGCTCAAGACCGCGTTCCTCAATTTCAAACTTCACAACAAAGAGATGGTCAGCACTGACCGGATCAAATGGGGCCAGCTCATCTCGCCCAACGGTCCGAAGAAGCCGCTCATCGCCTACGACGCCGTCGACCACCGTGATTGGGCTCTCGCTTCCTTCGCCCTGATCGTTCCGGCGAGTTACAAGGCGGAGGTCTCATTCCAGGACGGGGGCAGTATGGGCATCTTCAACAAGATCGGATCCGGCCAGTGGTTCATGACCGGGTCGCCGGGATTCCCGCTGTGCGCGAAGGACGTACCTTCGGTCGTTGCTCATCTGTGGGGTCTCAAGAACTATCCGGCCTGTAAGTAGTGCCGCGTCAGTCTCGCTTCCGTACGTTAATGACGCGTTGCGCGCAACTCCTTGCGCCACACCATCTTGAGGGCCGACCAGTCGTCGTCGAACGCCGCGACCTTCACGTCAACGAGACCGGGTGGCAGTACGGTCTTTCGAATGATGTTGTCGGTGATGTCCGAACGATGGCCCGCGGCTTTACGGGGCCACGCGATCCATAGTGAACCGTCCGGAGTGATCGTCTCGGCGAGCGACGAGATCTCTCGGTTCAACGAAGCTGCGTCATTGAAGAAGGAAATGACGACGTCCGACGAGGTTGCACTTCGTCGTCGAGTGACGCGCACGTTCGACGGGAGCGAATCGATCGACCACCCGGGAGGAGCACCGATCAACGTCACCCGATGGCCCTCCTTTATGCCCAACTTCTTGGCCAACGGCGTCCCTGAGTAGCCAGCGGTCACGACGTCGAGTGTAACTACCGACGTCGCTCGCACGTTGTTCCCAGAACGGTCACGGAAACGGTCACTTTTTCACCTCTCGAGTCGGGGTGAAGGTGCTCGAAATCGAAATGCTCATATTTCCGTGCATTAACGGGCTCCATGTGGTATCTATAAGAGCACTCAAACCCAGGGGGAGCCAATGGCCCAATTCGATATGAAGAAACTTGACAGGTCCGACCGCATAGTTATCGGTATGGGCGTGTTGACGCTGATTTGTCTGTTCTTGCCGTGGTACGGATTCTCGGGCGGCCCCTACAGCGCGTCGGTCAGCGGATTTAGTACCGGTTATGGATGGATCGGCGCCATCCTCATCATCGCGGCGGCGGGGTATCTCCTGGCGCTGCGCTCGGGCTCGAATGTGCCAAAGATCTCCTACGGACCCGGCGTCACCGTGCTCGGACTCTCCTTGATCGGGACGATCATCGTGGCGCTTCGCTGGATCACCATTCCGCGCGGCGGTTTCGCCGGATACAGCTACGGTCCGGAGTACGGCCTCTACATCATCGTGATCGCGGGCATCGTGCAAGTGGTCTTGGCCTTCCGCCTCTTCAAGAGTTCGGGTGAAACCGTGCCCTGGGAGTCCAAGAAGTCGTCGTAGTCGAGCGTACCGAGGCCCTCGGCCCGCGATTCGAATCGGAGTCGTGACCCGGCGTGCGTCAAGGCGTATTCTTCCCAGCCTTTGACGGCGTCGCCGATCCCCATCGGCTCGTCGAATTAGGCCTCGCCGCCGAAGCGGCCGGCTGGGACGGGATCTTCTTGTGGGATCACTTGCTGTACGCCGGGGGAGTCACCAAGATCCTCGACCCGTATATCTCACTGGCGGCGATTGCGTCGGCGACGACCACGATTCAACTCGGCGCGATGGTCACACCGCTCAATCGCCGTCGGCCGCAGATCGTCGCGCGACAGGCCGTGACGCTCGAGCTCCTCTCGAACGGCCGACTCATCCTCGGATTCGGCATCGGCGACGACGGTGAGTCCGGCGAACTGTCCAAGTTCGGCGAGACGGCCGACGCGAAAGCACGCGGTCGAATGCTCAGTGAAGGTCTCGTGGTCCTCACGGGTTTGTTGTCCGGCGATCCGTTCGAACACCAAAGCGAGACCTACCCCGTCAATGGCGTCACGTTTCAGCCGACGGCCGTGCGCGACGGCGGTATTCCAATATGGCTCGCCGCGCGATGGCCGAATCCCGCACCCATTCGGCGCGCCGCCCACTACGGCGGTGTCTTCGTCATTCAAATGAAGGACCCCAGTGACGTCGCTGAGTTGCGTGAGCGACTTTGCAGCGAAGGCGCCGACATCGATCACTTCGACATCGTGATCAGTGGCTTCATGGGCGACGATCCATCGCCGTGGGCGACGGCCGGCGCCGATTGGTTCCTCAGTTGGATCGGTCCGTACAACATGAACTTCGCCGAAGTACACGAGATGATCAAAGAGGGCCCGAGGGCGATCAACGGCTAGAGGTCTTTGCGCCACGCCACCATCGCGCCCGCGACGCGTGCGCCGAGCGCCTCGTTGACTGCGATCATCGGAGCGTTCAGGACCGAATTGAACGTCGTGATCTTCTTCGTCGCGTACTGACCGGCCTCGAGTAGTCGCATCGTCGATACCTTCAGGAGACCACCGACGCGATGCCCACGGTGACTTCGCACGACCAACGTGTCCCACTGATAGGCCGTCTGGGGTTGTTCGCGCGACACAGTGAGTTCGCTGTAACCGACGAGTTCACCGGTCGCGCGGTGCCGCGCGGCCGCGACGAGCAGGTCGCGACCCATTTGATTCGTCGTCGTCTCGTGGACTCGCACACGCTCGGCGTCCCAGCGTTCGGCTTTGACATCGATGTCGACGTGCGGGGCCTCGGCCGGCATGATCGCCGAAAGATGTGCTCGACCTTCGACGAGGTCTTCGGGCGTGCCGTCCGTCCACGAGATGATCTCGTAGTCGGTGGCGAAGGGGCTCCATGCGTCCCAGAGCTGTTCGAGCTCGCCGTCCGGACGCGGCCATCCGAGGTCTCGACGAATGTGTTCTTCGGCGACGCGGTATCCGTGACGCGCGGCGAAGGCGCGGTTGGGTCCGGTGCCGATCTCGCGAGAGCCTTCAATCACGAATATGACCAGCGTCGGGCGACCCAATTCGCGTGCTGCAGTTTCGAGCTCGGTGAGCAACGCCGAACCGTAGCCGCGTCGGCGTTCGGCGGGATCGACGAAGAGGTTCCCGTCGATGAACGCAAGGTTGTCATCGCGCGTGACTTCGAGTGCGCCGACCGCGACCGGTTGATCCAGCGAAGGGCCGTAGGAAAAGAGGCGAAAGACTTTCGGAGCCGTCTCGTCGATGGATCGGGCGCGCCATTCATCGGGGTGCCAACCCTGACCGGGCTCTCCGTCACGACTCTGTTCGGAACGTTGCAGCACACCGAACCACGGGTCGAACTGTTCGTCACTGTTCGCGTCGATGCGAGTGAACTGCACGGTGGCTATTCGGTGACCGCGGTTGTGTGTATCTCGCGACCGTCTTCGCTCGCGCTGAGAAGGTGTCGCAGTCGCAGCATGAGCGCTCCGCCCACCAGAGCCGTCACGCCGGTACCCAACGGCCACCAGTTCCCGAGGTGGTCGTTGAAATAGAACGCCGTGATCGCCGGGGCCAGCGTGCCCGAGACACCCCAGGCCAGACCGGCCGCGGCGTTGTAGCGGCCGCGCAGGTGTTCCGGGGCGATCTCGTTCACGAGCGCCGGACCAACGGGGGAGAGCATCGTCTCGCCCAGGGCGAAGATCACCATGGCGACGCAGAGCGACACGACGGCGAGCACCTTCGGAAGCGCCAGGGTGGCGTCGAGGATCACCCAGAAGACGAGCCAGAAGAGCGCGACCGTCGCCATGACCTTGGTACGACTCTTGCCCTCGATCCGATTGAGTACCCAGAGCTGTGAGCACACGATGGTCGAGGTGTTGAAGAAGAAGATGATGCCGATCACGTGAATCGGCAGGTGCAGGTTGTTCACGACGAAGAGACTGAATCCGGCCTCCTGTGAACCGTAGCCACCGATCATCAGCACGACCGCCGCGAGCACGTAGCGCCGCAGTCGACGATCGCGCAGGACTTCACGCCAGCCCTCCTCCTTTAGTTTCTCGTCGTCGCGGAGTTCCTTGATTGGTCCGCCGTAGCGCTTCAACGTCAGCACGATGAGTCCACCCAGCATGGTGATGCCCGCGTTGAACGTGTAGAGGATCACGAAGGACTCGGGGTGATGGAGATCGACGATGCTCGCCGACACGAGGCCGCCGAAGCCGATGCCGAGGTTCACCAGCATGAAGTTGAAGCCGTAGGCCCGCTGGCGGTGCGCGCTCGGGACGATTCGAGAGAGCAGCGTGCTGCTCGGTCCCCAACCGGCGCCACCGAAGAGCGCGAGCAAGAGCGCGGCGACGGTGGCTTGGGATTCGGAGTGCGCGTGCGCCCAGAGGAGCAGCGACCCGGCGTCGGCGACGACCGCGATCATGATGACGCGAATCGGACCGAAGCGGTCCGTGAGTGTGCCCCAAAGTGGACTGCTGCAGATTCCGACCAGCGCGGCGAGAGAGAGGAGGAGCGTAGCGAAGTCCGTGGAGAAGCCGCGCACGTTGTGTAGATAGACCACGAAGAGCGACAACGTGAGGCCCTGACCCATGCACGAAACGAACGTGCCGGTGTAATACCGGCGCAGTGGTCCGGTGATCGAGCTGCGAAAATCGGCAGGAACGAGGTTCTCAATCAGTTTCACGAGACCGTCAGAATACTTCAGCGCCTTGTGCAGCGAATCACAAGTTAATAGATTGTCATATGTCGCGGAGTATTACGATTGAGTTCGTAACTCTCCACTTTGGGTGAGCGGAAGGTAGTAGATGGTCCTTAAGAGTTCCCCGAAGAATCGTACCGATCTCCTCTTTGAAATTGCGCCCGACGTCGAGCGCCTTTATAACCGACATCTCGAGGCACCTCGTCTGTGGTATCCGCACGAGCAGATCAATTGGGGCGAAGGCGAGAACTTCGCCGACGTGCCGTGGGAACCTTCGCAGTATCCCCTCAATGAGGGCGTACGCAGTTCGATCTACGTGAATCTGCTCACCGAGGACAACCTGCCGTACTACACGCACACGTTGCTCTCCCACGCCCCGAAGGGCCACCCCATCCTCGACTGGAATCACCAGTGGACGATGGAAGAGAACCGCCACGCCATGGTCATGCGTGACTGGGTACACGTCAGTCGCTGCATTGACCCGACGTTGCTCGAAGATGGCCGTCGCGTGCAGATGAAAAAGGGCGAAGTGCCCCAGCCCAAGGACATGGCTGAACTGATCTCCTACGTGTCCTTCCAGGAACGTGCGACACAGATCGCGCACCGTAATACCGGGGCGAAACTTCCCAAGGATGACAAGATCGGCCGCAACGTACTGGGCCTCATCGCCGGTGACGAGACCAAGCATTACCTCTTTTATCGTGACCTCACTCTCGCGGCATTCGCGATCGATCCCTCCACGATGATGATCGCGGTCGCCAAGCAGGTGCGCGACTTCGCGATGCCCGGCACCGGGATCCCGAACTTCACTCGTCACGCAGTACGAATTGCGCGCGAAGGTATCTACGGGCTCAAGCAGTTCCTGCGCGACGTGGTCGATCCCGTGCTCGGGATTTGGGACGTTGATCACCTGGCCGGTCTCAGCGCCGAAGCCGAGAAGGCTCGTCAAGACCTCAGTGAGTTCGTCGCCAAGTTGGGCGAAGGCGTCGAACGAATGACCCAAAAGGCCGCTGCGGCCGCGCTGCTCGCGTAACCACGCCACAACGTCAGCAACATTTTCACCTCCTTTCTGCGTGCTGAGTCGCGCGTCGCCCGCCGCCTTCCTCTGTATTATTTGTCAACGATGAGGAGGGTTCGGTGGGATTGAGTTTTCAAGAGGCCAACGCCGTAATCGGCGCACCGGGTAGCCCATTCGAGGTCGTCGACCTCAAACACGACGACGTCCCCTCTCGGACCTTTACGAATGCTCCGTCGGATCTTCGACAGTTATTCGATACCGCACGTGGGCTCGACGAAACGTTCATTGTCTACGAAGACGAAGATTGGACGTTCGCCGAAGTGATGGAAGAGGTCGATGCCCTGGGCTACGCCCTCGTTCATCACTACGGCGTGCAGCCGGGGGACCGCGTCGGAATCGCCATGCGTAACTACCCGGAGTGGATCATCTCGTTCGCCGCGATCCTCTCGATCGGCGCGATCTCGGTCTCGATGAACGCCTGGTGGACCGGCCAAGAGATGGAATACGCCATCAATGACGCGCAACTGTCGGTGCTGATCGGCGACACGGAGCGCATCGAACGCGGGGCTGTCGCCTGCCAGCATTCGAATGTTCGGATGCTCGGCGTTCGCCTCGACGAACTCGCGCCCCTCGCGCCCAACGTCGAACATTGGCATGACGTCGTCGTGCGCGGAGTCGCGATGCCCGAGGTGGAATTGAGCGCGGACATGGACGCGACGATCCTCTACACGTCGGGCACGACCGGTTTCCCCAAGGGTGCGGTTTCGACGCACGGCGCCATCACCCAATCTGCCTTCGCGTTCTCCTCGGCGGCCGCCGTGACGGGGGCGCGCCGTGACCCCGACGAACCCACGAGTACGGGGCCACCGTGTTTCATCTTGATCGTCCCGCTCTTTCACGTCACGGGATGCATCCCGGTCATGATGACGTGCTTCAGCTTTCACCTAAAACTGGTGATGATGTATCGCTGGGAACCGGAACGCGCGTTACAGCTCATCGAACGTCACCGGGTGACGAACTTCGTGGGCGTGCCGACGCAGTCCTGGGACCTGATCGAGTCGCCGCACTTCGGCGACTACGACACGTCGACGTTGAACTCGGTCGGCGGTGGTGGCGCGCCGGCGCCGCCGACATTGATGAATCGAATCGAAGGCTCCTTCAAAAACGGCCGTCCGGGTCTCGGCTACGGGATGACCGAGACGAACGCCTACGGTCCGCGTATCGAGGGTGATGACTCCATCGCGCATCCCAATTCCACGGGTTCGGTCCCGACATTGGTCATGGACGTCGAGATTCGCGATGAGGCGATGCGAACGTTGGGCGTCAACGAGAACGGCGAGATATGGATGAGATCGCCGACGTTGATTCGGGGCTACTGGCGCAATCCCGAGGCCACGGCCAGCGCCCTGGTTGACGGTTGGCTGCGATCGGGCGATCTAGGTCATATTGACGGCGACGGCTACCTCTACGTTGAAGATCGCGTGAAGGACATGATCATCCGCGCCGGTGAGAACATCTACTCCGCTGAGGTTGAAGCCGCGATCTACGAACACCCCGCGGTCTACGAAGCCGCAGTATTCGGACTACCCGATGAGCGCCTCGGCGAGGTCGTCGCCTGCGTCGTGATGCTCAAGCCGGGGCAACACCTCAGTGCGGACGAGTTGCGCGTGCACCTTCAGACGCGTCTGGCGAACTTCAAGATCCCAACGCGAGTGGCGTTCAGCGACGCACCCTTGCCGCGCAACGCCCCCGGAAAAATGTTGAAGCGCGAGATGCCGGGGATCTACTTCCCTTGAGCGGAGGCAATCGCCGCTTGGGCGTATTCGGCAATGTTCATGCTCTCAAGGTCGCGAAGTTCGAACCAGGCGGCGTGGTCGGTGGTGCCGTGCACTTCGTGATGCAACTCACCGCCCGCTAATTCGACGGTGAAGAGGATGCGCACCGTGTGAATCTTGTCGCCGTTATCGCGCCGACGCACGTCGCTCGTCACGCCGAGCAGGACTGGATGATGGACGTGGAGCCCGGTCTCTTCGCGGAACTCGCGGATGAGGGTGTCTTCGGGCGCCTCCCCAAAGTCGATGCCGCCGCCGGGTAGCCACCACAACGGTGGACTGTGGCGAGGATTCGAGGAGCGCACGAGGGCGACGCGAGTGTCGTCGATGAGAACGCCGTAGGACCGGACACTGGTGTGCTGCTTGCTCATGAAATGACTGCCGCCCTAACTCGTTCGTGCCCGACGTCGCAGGACACGACCCCGAGAGGAACGTGGCGCTGCCGCCTTCGCTGGAGAGATTGTAGGCGACCGGTCCTCGCGGACGCTGTGGTACGGATACTGACGCGAGGCCTTCAACGTTCAGACCGGGTCCATCGCGCTACCGGTGGCGCCCCCGAGCCCCGTGATCTGGCGCTGATCGAATCGTTCGGCACATCGCGGCGAACAGAAGTAGTAGGTGACGTGTTCGACGCGGCGCATGGCGCCCGGCGCCGAGGTGTCAACGGTCATCCCGCACACCGGGTCGGTCGCGACCGACGAGGAATGTCGAGAGGTACGTGCGAAGAGCCACAGCGTGATCAGCACGACGGTCGCGACGATATTGAGCGCCAGGGTCCAACCGAGGGTGAAGTTCCCACTGGCGAATCTGACGTGATGCGAACTGGGCACCAACGACACGAGGTGAAAGAGCCGATCGACGATGAGACCACCGGCGCTCATGACGAACCACAACAGCGCGAAGAGTCGCAGCGCCGCGTTGGTGCCGTAAAAGCGCCGGTAGATGAACAACAGCGGCAACGTCACGAGGTCGGCGAAGATGAAACTGATCACACCACCGAAGGCGACGCCGTGGGCCCAGAGCGCGGCGGCGAGGGGGATGTTGCCCACCGAGCAGACGAAGGAGATGACCGCGAGTAGGGGAGCGATCGTGACGTTCTCGAGCACCGTCCACGCACCGTGACCACTCACGAAGAGGTGCGACCACCACCGATTGGGGACGTCGGCCATTATGAAGCCGGCCACGACGAATCCGGCCAGCAGCTCTTTGCGCAACATCGTGAGATCGCCAATAGTGAATCGAGCGGCGAGCTGGTAGTTCTCCTTCTCGCGCGCACGCGCCCGCCAGCTCTCGTTCACACCCCCCATCGCCGGCGGCGAATCACCCAGAACGTGTTCGCGCAGTTGATCCTGGTAGCGACGGGAGAAGACGAAGTGGGTCGTGAACGAGAGCGCCGCGACCATGAGTACGCCGCCGACGAACTGCGCCACGACGAACTGCCAACCGAGCAACAGGTACAAGACAATGCCGAGCTCGATCACCAGATTCGTCGACGCGATCATGAAGATGATCGAGTTCGTCCACGACGCTCCGCGCGCGAACAGGGCGCGTGACATCGCGCTGGCGGCGTAACTGCACGATGACGAGATGACGCCCAGTACCGACGCCTTGGCCACCGACGTCGCGTTGGTCGAACCAAGTTGGGCGCGCAGGCCGTCACGCGGCAACAGGCTCTGGACCAAACCGGACAACGTGAAACCGAGGATCAGCGGCCACCAGGTGATCCACAGCATGGCCAGAGCCTCGCGTAGGCCGTCACCAACGCCGTGGAAGAAAGTGTGAGTTGAGGCGAGCACGACCTAGCGGGTCGTGGGGAAGCCGAGATCGATTTGAGACTCCGAGGGCTGGGGCCAGCGCGTCGTCACCACCTTGGCGCGCGTGTAGAAGGCGAAACCCTCGGGGCCGTAGATATGACTGTGGCCGAACAACGAGTTCTTCCAGCCGCCGAACGAATAGGCGGCGATCGGCACTGGTATCGGCACGTTGACGCCGATCATCCCGACGCTCACCTCGCGCGAGAAGAGCCGCGCCGCGTTGCCGTCGCGCGTGAAAATCGCCACGCCGTTGCCGTACTGATTGGCGTTGACCATCGAGACGGCGTCGGCGTAAGTGGCGACTCGCGACACGCCGAGCACCGGACCGAAGATCTCGTCGTCGTAGGCCTTCATTCCCGGTTCGACGCCGTCGAGTAGACACGGCCCGACGAAGAAGCCCGGCTTGTCGGCCCATGACGTGCCATCGCGCACGACGGTGATGCCATCACTCGGTGCTGAAGTGACATAACTCACGACCCGGTCGCGGTGCTCTTTGGTGATGACCGGACCAAAGTCGCTGCTCGGATCATCGCCTGGACCGACCGTCAATCGGTCGAGTCGGTCGGTGATGCGAACTATCAACTCGTCGGCGATCTCGCCGACCGCGACGACGACGCTGATCGCCATGCACCGTTCCCCGGCCGAGCCGAATCCGGCGTTGATGGCGGCGTCGGCCGCGATATCGAGATCGGCGTCGGGCAAGACGACCATGTGGTTCTTGGCACCGCCGAGCGCCTGCACGCGCTTGCCGTGCTCGGTGCCGGTGAGATATACGTGGCGAGCGACGGGCGTCGAGCCGACGAAGCTCACCGCGTCGATGCCCGGATGCTCGAGGAGTTGGTTGACCGTGTCGGCGTTGCCGTGGATCACGTTGAAGACACCGCTCGGCAACCCGGCTTCACGAAGAAGTTCGCCTAGGCGCACGGACACCGACGGGTCGCGCTCGGAGGGCTTAAGGATCACGGCGTTACCGGTGGCGACCGCGTTGGCGGTCATCCACAACGGGACCATGATCGGGAAGTTGAACGGCGTAATCGCCGCGACGACACCGACCGGTTCGCGAATCGAGTGGACGTCGACGCCGTCGGCCACCTGGCTGGAGAAATCGCCCTTCATGTGCTCGGTGAGACCGCAGGCGTATTCAACGTTTTCGAGACCGCGCGCCAATTCCCCCTTCGCGTCGGCGATGGTCTTGCCGTGCTCTTGGGTGATGAGTGCCGCGAGCTCATCGGCGTGCTCGACGAGGAGTTGGCGCAAAGTGAACAGCACGTTGGTGCGCTGGGAGAGGGTCGAATTGCGCCAGCTGTCGGCGGCGGCGCGCGCAATCGCAACGACGTCGTCAACGATCCTCGCGTCGGCGATTGGAACGTGCGCGTTGACGTCGCCGGTCGCGGGATTGAACACCAGGAGATCGCCCGCTCCCTCGACGCGCTCATCGTTGATGAAATACGGAATGGTCCTCATCGGTACCTCTTTCTCACCCGCCAATCTAACGGTTGGAATGAGAACCACCGTTAAGGTTTCCCTATGAGCGCCGCGCGAGAGAGCCGTTCGTTGCGCGACGCCGCGGTCACCGACGGAGTCGTCGAAGAGCGCTGCGAACTCTTCGCCGCCCGTGATCAGTTGGTCGCGACGTCGAGTCAGTGGGCGATGGTCCGGTTCCCGTCACGCGACAGCCAATGAGCTCGCCCCACGCGCTCGAGGACGGTTCGCTTTTCATTCGAGCCCGCCTGACGATTCCGTCTGACGAGGTCACCCTTCGCGTCACGACGTCGGGAGGTCCGGGTGGCCAGCACGCGAACCGGTCGCTGACGCGCGTCGTGGCGTCCTTTGACGTCCGAGATTCTCAGGTTCTCTCGAATGCCGACCGGGAGTTGCTCTTTGCAAAAATCGGACCAGTTGTTCGTGCGAGCGCCGGTCGATTTCGCTCGCAGGGACAGAATCGTGGCGCCGCGCTCGAGCAGCTGGCGGGGAAGATCGCCGTGGCGTTGACTCGTTTACCGCCTCGGCGCGCGACCAAGCCGACGAAGGGTTCGAAGGTTCGTCGCGTCGACGACAAGAAGGCGCGAAGTCGAGTGAAGGAACAGCGTCGTCGCCCTACGGACGACTAGCGGACCTTGTTGAGGTGCCGGGCGATCGCTTCGAGGGCCGAATGAACAAGGCCGTCGAGTCCCGGGTCCGCGTCCTCGTGAGGACCGCGCAGCGGCGTCAGTGACGCGTACCCGGCAACGAGGAGTGCGCCGTCTTCATCGGCGTCCTCGTCACTCACGTCGCCGATGTCGGGCGTCGCCGCGCCGAGTCGCAACGTCAGTTCTCCCTGGTCGCCCAGCGATTCACCCTTGATCGACGGTCGCGCGGACTTCACGATGCCGGCACTCGAGATTCGCCCACGGCGCACCCCCTTCATCTCAGCCGCCGAGAGGTTGGGAACGTTGAGATTGAACAGCGTGCGAGCGGGTGCGTTCATCAACTCTTGCAAGACCTCGATCGCCACTTCGCCGGCGGTGTCGTAGTGGACGTTCTCGCCCCACTGCACCGAGACGGCCAGCCCCGAGAGACCGAGTTGCGCGCCGGTGAGAATCGCGCCGATCGTGCCGGAGTGCAGGACACTGCGCCCGACGTTCGCACCGGCGTTGATGCCTGAGAGAATCAAGTCCGGCTGGAACTCGAAACTGCCGACGGCTCCCAGGATCGCGCAGAGCGCGGGGGGAGCTTCGAGGGAGTACGCCACGAGCGACTCCGCTCCGCGAATCGTGTGACGTTCGTACGTGACGCTGGGACGAGAGAAGACGTCGCCGACCGCCGCGGACATGCCGGAATGGTTTCTGCTCGGCGCCACGACGATGGCTTCACGGACCTCATTCGCGGGGGCTTCGTCGATCCAACGCACCACGTTTCGCGCCAGCACCTCGAGGCCCGGGGCCGAGATCCCGTCGTCGTTGGTTATGAGTATTCGCATACGGCGTACGATAACGGGCGTACGTTACACCTGAGTGATTAAAGGGAAAAGCTCCTAATGCTTCCATCCGGGGAACAAATTGCCATCGCCCACGGCGAAGAGCGGGCCGTGATCACCGAGGTGGGCGCGACATTGCGGACTTTCGTGAAGGGCGGGCTCAGCGTCATCGAGGGCTTCGCCGGCGAGGAGGTGCCGACCGGCGCGAGGGGACAGGTGCTCTACCCGTGGCCCAATCGAATGGGCGACGGGGAGTGGTCATTCTCGGACCGAACGGCCCGTCCGACCATCGACGACGTCGCGCACGCCACGGCGATTCACGGTCTCGTTCGCTGGCGGCCCTTTCGAATCGAATCGGTCAACCAGAATCGCTGTTCCTTGTCGCTTTTGTTGCACCCATCGCCGGAGTATCCCTTCCTCAGCGAAATTAACGTGACGTATCACCTTGGTCGACTGGGTTTGACGGTGACGACGACGGTGACCAATCGCGACGACGTACCGATACCTTTCGGCGTGGGCTTTCATCCGTACCTCGCCGTGACAACTCCGACCATCGAAGGCGCCGAATTGGAGATCCCCGCCAACGCCTACGTCGCGGTGAACGATCGCCAGTTGCCGACCGGCGAGATCCTGCCGGTGGCGGGTAATAGTTTCGACTTCACCTCGCGCAAATCGGTGAGCGGTCACGTACTGGACACGACGTTCACTGAATTGATTCGCGACGACTCGGGACTCGCGACCGTTGTCCTCGTCGACGCCACGGGTGGAGAGATCGAGCTGAGCGTCGATCGCAACTTTCCGTACCTCCAGGTGTTCACCGGCGACCACCTGGAAAGGGGCCGTCGACGCACGGCGGTGGCGGTGGAACCGATGACCTGTCCGCCTGACGCACTTCGCAGCGGTAAGGACATCGTCGTACTCGAACCGGGACAACACTGGGCCGGCTCGTGGCGACTACGCCGGAGGTAGCTATGAGCGAACGAGTCGTACTGATCACTGGCTCGACGAGCGGTATCGGCGAGGCGACGGCGCTTCGTTTCGCCACGGCCGGCGACCACGTGGTGTTCAACTCGGTGCGCAGCGTGGAAGCGGGAGAGCGACTCGCCGCGGCAACGCCGAACTCGATATACGTGCAGGCCGATATCGCTCAGAACGAGGACTGTATTCGTCTCGTCGCCGACGTCGTCGAACACTTCGGACGTCTCGACGTATTGGTCAACAACGCCGGCACGACCAAGGTCATTCCCCACGCCGACCTCGCCGCAGCGTCGCTCGATGTGTGGCGTGAGATCTTTGAGGTCAATGTCTTTGGGACGTGGAGTCTCTGTGTTGCCGCGATGGACGCGCTGCGCGCGAGCCACGGCGCCATCGTGAACGTTTCATCCATGGCCGGGGTTCGACCGCTCGGGTCGTCGATTCCCTACGCCGCCTCGAAGGCCGCGGTCAACCACATGACCGCGTTGCTCGCGAAGGTCGTCGGTCCCGACGTTCGCGTCAACGCCGTCGCGCCCGGACTCGTCGACACGCCCTGGACCGAGGACTGGGACACCGTGCGCGGCTTCGTGAACGCCGTCGCGCCGCTGAAACGCAGCGGCACGCCCGACGATATTGCCGAGGTCATCGTCGCCCTGGCGTCGTCGGCGTACGTGACGGGTCAAGTCGTCGTCATCGACGGCGGTCTCGGACTCGCTACGTAGCTGGCGGCGGCGGCACGAAGAGCCGCAAGACCCGACAGAGCACGGCCGTCGCGGGCACGATGAAGAGCTGGTTTCGCAACGGCCTGCGTTTGACGCCGAGGAGTTCCATCTCCCAGGGCGTCATCAACGCGAAGGAACATCGAACGAGCAGCCAGTTCACCGAACGATGCGTGAGCCCGCGTTGGACGCCGCGCACTACGAAGTCGCGCGCCGTCGCGCCGTCGGGACTGAGTCGAAGTTCCGGTCGGAATCGTTGAATCGTGGCGTCGAGGTCCGCGACCGACGTAGGGGGATTGACCATGCCGAGATCGAGAGCGAGCTGTGCCATTTCGTTGATGTATCGGTCGGCGTCGGCGTCGCTCAACTTCACGGTGCCGAATCGTCGATAGGCGCTGAGGAACATCGAGGTTTCCGCGGCGTGCACCCACGCCAGAAGGTGCGGATCGTTCGCGAAGTAGGCGATACCGTCATCGGCGACGCCGCGTACGACCTGGTGCACCGCGAGGACCCGTTCGATCGACGCGTAAGCCTCGGCCTTCGAGCCGTAGGTCGTGAATCCGATGAAGTTCGCCGTTTGCAGGAGGCGACCGAGGGGGTCCTCGCGGTAGCGCGAGTGTTGAGCCACGCCGGCCATGGTGTGCGGATGGAGCATCTGAATGAACAGCGATCCGAGTCCGCCGACGAGCATCGGCGGGAGGTCGCCGTGGATAGTTCGCGCCACGCTGTCAAGGGCGAAGTAGGCCTCTGCGGGATCGTTGCAACGAGGGGGCGGTTGCTTGGAGAGCCCGACGGCGCCGCGTATGTCGCGATTGACGCGGCGGCGCAACCGGGTCAGAGCTTCACTGGCCACGATGGCTGACACCTTTCCTCGCGATTCCTCAAGGCCAGACTAGGTTCGCCGCTTTCATTTCATTCGGCGGTCTGGGACACTTG
>Ga0182030_10009130_pt1 | contig 20354 bp, 21 predicted proteins | sample 812S3MmetaG_FD_121299 | JGI IMG/M metagenome (GOLD analysis project Ga0182030, IMG submission 121299) | Permafrost microbial communities from Stordalen Mire, Sweden - 812S3M metaG (Illumina Assembly) | ecosystem: Environmental > Terrestrial > Soil > Wetlands > Permafrost | place: Sweden... | reverse complement strand
GATCTGGGGGATCGATTCATTCGACCAGTGGGGCGTCGAGCTAGGGAAGGTTCTTGCTCAACGCATCATCCCGGAACTCGAGAACAAGACAGAGCCCAATTTGCAGCATGATAGCTCAACCACTGCCCTTATCCGGCGCTACCGGAAATCCAGGGAATCGTCGTGACGGATACAGTACGCTCTCCTGGGCATGAGGATACAAATTGTCTTCCAACCTGGAAACCCGGCGAAAGCAGAGGAAGCTTATCAATTCGAATCAGAGCCATACGGCGATCATGGCCAAAACTGAACAGATCGACGCGACTGCTCATGGAATTCTGAATGTGTCTGCGCGCGCAAATACGCCGCAGAGCGGAGCGCCCACGCAGTTTAGATCGAGGATCTTATTCCTCGCACAACGGAGCCTTCAGACGAGAGAAGGCATGTTCACGCAAAAGGAGTCTTCATGAATACGGCGAAGAAATGCGAACACACGGCTTGCAACTGCATGGCTGCGCCCGGAAAGAACCACTGCAGCGAAACATGTGCCGATGCGAAGAAAACACCCGAACTGACCTGTCAATGCCACCATGCGGAATGCGATGGGAAATCGCTTAAAGTCTAGCCGTATATATCCCGTACGCACGAACGAATTTCGTTTCTTCGTGCGGAGTTTGTCACATTTCAACTGTTAAGAGGCGAGGCGCACTCGATGACACCCTCAGCGACTGTTTCGATGACTATTGCACCGCCTGCATTGGATGAGCTCTGCATCAACACTCTTCGCTTTCTGGCCGTCGACATGGTGCAGAAGGCCAACTCAGGCCATCCCGGTTTGCCCATGGGCTCGGCGTCCATGGCGTACGCGCTCTGGGATCGATCGCTCAAGTTCAACCCGCACGATCCTTACTGGCCGGATCGGGATCGATTCGTCTTGTCTGCCGGACATGGGTGTGCGCTTCTCTACGCACTGCTCCATGTCACAGGATTTGACCTGCCAATGGAGGAACTAAAGAGGTTTCGCCAGTGGGATAGTCGCACGCCTGGGCATCCCGAATACGGCAAGACTCCGGGCGTCGAGGCGACTACGGGGCCATTGGGGCAAGGCCTGACCAACGCAGTCGGCATGGCCATTGCGGAAGTGGCGCTTGCAGCGCGATTCAATCGGCCCGGTCACCGGATCGTGGACCACTATACCTATGTTCTGGTCAGCGATGGAGATCTTGAGGAAGGAATTTCTTCCGAGGCCGGATCGGATGCGGGTCACCAGCATCTGGGCAAACTCATCGTACTCTATGCCGACAACCACATCACCATCGAAGGGAGCACGGAGCTTACGTTCACCGAAGACCGTATGGCGCGGCTCGCCGCTCTCGGCTGGCACGTGCAGAAAGTGGAGCGGAGCAACGACCTCGAAGCGGTTGCACTCGCACTCGAGAAGGCCCGTGAAGAAACCGGGCGGCCATCCTTGATTGCGGTTCGCACCCACATTGGCTTCGGGAGTCCCCACAAGCAGGACACCGCTGCAGCCCACGGAGAGGCGCTCGGAGTGGAAGAGGTGCGCCTGACCAAAGAGGGTATGGGTTGGCCGGTACAACCTCCTTTCCATGTTCCCGAGGAGGCTTTGGAACATTTTCGAGAGGCGGTTGCGCGCGGAAAGTCCGCCCAGTCTGAATGGGAGTCGCACTTCAAAGCTTATGCAAAAGATTTTCCTGACCTGGCCGCGGAGTTCAGTCGAGTTATCGACAGGCGCCTTCCCAAGGATTGGGACGCCAGCCTGCCCGTATTTGGCGCTGCCGACAGTCCGATGGCGACTCGCGTCGCGTCGGGAAAGACGATTGCGGTTCTGGGCTCTCGTTTGCCCGAGATGATGGGAGGCTCGGCCGATCTTAACCCCAGCACCCACACCAATAGAGAAGGCGCCGGAAACTTCGAGCCGGAAAACTGGGGCGGACACAATATGCACTTTGGCATTCGAGAGCACTCCATGGGTGCCATCCTGAACGGCATGGCGTTGCATCGTGGTCTCATCCCTTTTGGCGGCACGTTCCTGGTATTCAGCGATTACATGCGCCCTCCAATGCGCCTGGCGGCCATGAACGCGTTGCCGGTGATCTATGTCTTCACCCATGACAGCATCGGCATGGGTGAAGATGGACCGACCCATCAGCCTGTCGAGCAATTGGTCGGACTGCGATCGATCCCCGGCATGGTTGTCCTTCGGCCCGCGGATGCCAACGAAACGGTGGCCGCCTGGCGAATTGCCATCGGCCGAAAGAAGGGTCCTGTTGCACTGATCCTCACACGCCAGGGACTGCCGGTACTCGGCATCGACAAGTATCCAGGGATACCCGCTGGCGTGCCGCTTGGCGCTTATACCCTTGCGGATTCACCCGCGGGAGCAAAACCGGACATCGTTCTTATCGCGACCGGATCGGAAGTACATTTGGCGCTCGAGGGCCGTGATCGATTGGCGACGGAGGGCGTTCAGGCAAGAGTGGTCAGCATGCCGAGCACAAACATATTCTCGTCGCAGCCGGACCATTATCGAGAAGAGATTCTGCCCGCAGGCGTGCCGCTGTTGGTCATCGAGGCCGGCGCCACACTTGGCTGGAAATCGTATATTGGCCCACAAATTGACGTGATCGGGGTGGACACCTTCGGGGCGTCGGCTCCTGGGGCAGTCGTGATGGAGCATTACGGATTCACCGTGGAGAATGTCTGTAAGCAGGCTCATGTCGTGCTCGACCGTCTGAAGGAGAAGGCGTAATGCGCGTGGGGATTGCGTCGGACCACGGCGGCTTTGCGCTGAAGGAGCAGGTAGCTGAGTTGCTGCGCGGCTCCAGCCATGAGGTCGTGGATTTTGGCGCGCACGAACTGAGCCCTGGGGACGACTACCCAGACCTCGTCATTCCCCTAGCCAGAGCCGTTGCTGCCTGGCAAGTGGAACGCGGGGTGGCGCTCTGCGGAAGCGGAGTCGGCGCATCCATTGCCGCAAACAAAGTTGCGGGCGTACGAGCCGGCCTCATCCACGATGTGTTCTCCGCCCACCAGGGCGTTGAAGACGATGACATGAACGTCTTTTGTCTGGGTGGAAAAGTGATCGGGCCCGCACTCGCTTGGGAACTGATCGAGACGTTTCTAAAGGCTAGATTCAGCGGCGCCGTACGCCACCAACGCAGAATCGACAAAGTCAAGGCGCTTGAGAAACACGAGGTTGCTCTTTGACTGTATTCATCGAACTTACCGCATTCTGGTGCGAATCAGGAGAGGTTGGCAGTTGCAGTTTGTTTGGATCGAACTTCCCGAGGCTCGGAAGGCGGGAGCAGGATGTGTCCGGTAGCGGCCTGGAAATGGTACTTGTAAATCGCGCGACGGAGGACGTTTCATGATCGAGATTTTGAAGAACTTTTCCGACAATGTTGTTGCGATCTCCTGCGAGGGTCAAATAACAAAAGAGGATTACGAGGGAGTTTTTGTTCCGGCAATTCTCAAAGCGCTCAAGCGGCACGACAAGATCCGGCTCCTCTACGAGATATCTGCAAATTTCACCGGCTACGACCCCGGAGCCATCTGGGAAGACATGAAGATTGGCGTGGAACATCCCACGCGCTGGGAGCGAGCCGCGGTGGTCACCGACGTTGACTGGATTGTGCAAACGATGCGCGTTTTCAGCTTTCTTATGCCTTGCCCGACGAAGGTGTTTCCGCCTTCGGAACTCGCACAGGCACAGGCCTGGATCATCGCCGTCAGTTGAGCCTGGAAGGACGCAGGCAGCCTTGTCGTGAAGAGAGTCGGAAGAGGAGTGAAATGAATGCTACGCAGAAACTGCACGAGATCGGCCAGAGCCTCTGGCTCGATAACATCACCCGCGGTCTGCTCGCCAGCGGCACCCTTCAACGCTACATCCAGGAGCTATCGATCACGGGTCTTACCTCGAACCCCACGATCTTCGATCACGCCATCAAGAACAGTCATGACTACGACGACGCCATAAGACAAAAAATGAAAGATGGCAAATCGGGCGAGGCGCTCTTCTTTGAATTGGCGATCGAGGACCTGCGGCAGGCCGCCGATCTCTTCCGCCCAATCCACGACCGGACGGATGGTGTTGACGGCTGGGTGTCTTTGGAGGTCTCACCCCTTCTGGCCCGCAATACGGCCGGCACCCTCGCCGCGGCCAAGGCTCTCCACGCCCGCGCGGAACGGCCGAATCTCTTCATCAAAATACCTGGTACAAGTCAGGGTCTCCCAGCCATCGAGGAAGCAATTTTCGCAGGCGTGCCCGTCAACGTAACCTTGCTGTTCTCTGGCGAGCAATATGTCGCGGCTGCCGAGGCATACCTGCGCGGCGTCGAGCGTCGCATCGCCGCAGGTCTGAATCCCAATGTCGGCTCAGTTGCATCGCTGTTTGTGAGCCGGTGGGACGTCGCAGCCGCGGACAGAGTTCCGGAGGCATTGCGTAACAAGCTAGGCATCGCCATCGCCGGAGATGCTTATGACCGATACCGAACACTGCTCGATTCGCCGCGGTGGCTGCGCATCTTGAACGCCGGCGCACGGCCCCAGCGCATTCTCTGGGCAAGCACCGGAACCAAGGACCCCAAAGCTTCCGACATCCTCTACATTCAAGCCCTTGCGTGGCCGTACACCGTGAACACGATGCCAGAAGCAACTTTGAATGCCCTTGCCGCTCATAAAGAATTCGGCGAAGCCTCGCCCGCACAAGCCAATGAGATGCTGGCCGAATTCGCCCAGGCCGGTATTGACACGAACGGTGTGGCCGCCCAGCTGCTCGGGGAAGGGGTTGCCTCATTCGCCAAGTCCTGGAACGATTTGCTGGATTGCATCGCGTCCAAGAGCGAAGCGCTCAAGGCCGCCTGAGTCCTGGATGGAAGCGCGCTCTGCTCCGTGTTCGCAATTGCTCAGCACCGCGGCCTTCCAACTTGAAATGCTTATTGAGTAAGCCATCCACTGCTCGGCTGCGGATTGCGATGCCGGCCAGTATAGGACTCACATTGGCTTGCCAAGAACGGTTTTTACGGCCCCATTGGCTCTTCGGGGGCAGAAGCCTAAACGTATGTCAGGTCAACCATGGAAAAGGAGACGTCATGCTAATCAAAGCAAAGGCATTGAAAGGCTATTCGCTCAAGGGCCTCGATGGAGACATCGGGTCGGCCAGTGAGTTCTTCTTCGACGACCGGTATTGGGCAGTTCGATACCTCGTCGCAAATACAGCAAGCTGGCTAAGCGATAGGAGGGTGTTGATCTCGCCGTACTCCCTGGGCGGTGTCAATAGCTCCGATGAGAAGGTCTCCGTTCAATTGACCAAGAAGGAGATCGAAGATAGTCCCTCCATCGAGACGGACGAGCCAGTTTCCCATCAATTTGAGAACTCCTACAACAGCTATTACGGCTATCCGGACTATTGGGGTGGCCCATTCATGTGGGGAGGTTATCCGTACATTGTGCGGGATCGAACCAGGTGGGGCGTATCCGCCTCGGAAGAAATGAGATGGGATCGCCATCTTCGCAGTACCCATGAAGTAACGGGCTACCATCTCCTTGCGCTTGACGGCGAGATTGGCCATGTCGATGACTTCATCATCGATGATGAGACCTGGGCGATTCGTTACCTTGTTGTGGCGACAAAGAATTGGTGGCCTGGGAAAAAAGTTCTGATTTCACCAAAGTGGATCCAGAGCGTGAGTTGGGACGCTAGGGAAGTCGCGATTGGACTGTCTCGTGAGACCATCAAGGCTGCGCCGGAATACACCGACGATTCTCTGCTCACGCGAGATTACGAAACGGGCCTGCATGGGCACTACAATCGTGAAGGATACTGGGTCGAAGAGCTCTCGACCGTGTGAAGGCGGTTCAACAAGCCGTTTAGCGCACGAGGATCAGATAGATGCACATGCCAATTCCGGCGGCAGCCAACAGCAATCCCAGCACTACCGCATCCCTCGACACCCGCCCCGGTATCCATGTCCCCGATTTCAACTCGCGAATGAGTTGAAAATGCCGCAGGACTGAACTGAGGATGACGACCACGCCCAGGGCCACCAGCGCTACGCCAGACCAGACGGAGAGGCCGGTGGCTTGAGTGGGCAGATGGGATTCGCTTGCGCTCAACTGCCGGAAGAACAGGCCGAAGCGGCTCACCGCAAAACCAATACCGATCAAGCCCAGCCCCGTGCGAATCCAGGCTAAGAAGGTTCTTTCGGCAGCGAAATAAACCCTGGGATCCTGCCCTGCACTTTTGTCCATTCATCCATTGTATTGAAAATGCAGACCAAATTTCATTCAGCGTCGCAATAGTTGATCCTGCAAGCGGAATGCTTCATGCAATGTTTCACTTGAGGCGTTCGGCCAACAAATGGTCTGCAATTCTTATTGCGTTGGCAATGATGGTCAGTGAAGGGTTGACGGCACTCGCAGAAACGAAGCAGGATGCGTCGACGACGTAAAGGTTGTCGAGGTCATGTGCTTTGCAGTGCGGGTCGAGTACGCTGGTAGTCGGATCGTTGCCCATGCGGCAAGTGCCGTTCTGATGTCCGACGCCTTCAAGAGGGATGCGCTTCTTGAAGTAAGCGTGGAGTGGAACGGAGGTGCTTGCGTGGCCGGCCTTCTTGAGGATTTCGACCCAACGGTCTTTGAGGCGCTCGAAAGACTCAACGTTGTTTGGCGTGTAGGAGAGCTGAATTCGCCGGGGCGCGGCGTCTGTCACGGGCTCGGACTGGTTGGTGCGGCCAGTGTCTCCGGACGGATGGGCGCCAACGAGACCTGGCTGCCAAGCCTCGACGGTGAGCGGGGTAGCGTTGTGGAGTGTCACTCGATTTTCGGGGTCGGGCAGATCCTCTGTCGTGAGCCACCATGGAACCGCGTGGTGCTTCATTCCCTCCAGGACAAAACCTGGAGTGAGTGGCGGAGCGTCGCCCTTCATCATTTCGAAGTGAAAGCTGCCGACTGGCTGCACTTGGCCCAGCGGAAATGGATAATCAGGGTCTGAATCTTTGAGGTAGAAATCGTTGGTGCCCCAGGTCTTCGTGTAACTATCTTCGTTGCGGTCCGTAGAAAGGGCCAGAAGTGCGTCGGCCTGATGGAACATGAAGTTGCGCCCAACCTGATCGGATCGGTTGGCGAGGCCACCAGGGTATTTGTCGTTGGCGGATGCGAGCAGGAGTACAGCGGAGTTAATAGCGCCCGCGCATACGGCGAAGAAGCCGGCAGTATAAATTGCAGCGTGACCGGCCTTCGATGGGGTCGGCGCGTTGGTTTCAGTTGGGACACCGGCGGAGCCATAAAGCTTGCCAGAACCGGAGTGAATAACCTCGACTGCTGTGACAACGGTGCCGGTGCTGTCTGTGAGGAGGCGGGTCGCGCGAGAGTTCGTCATGAGAGTGACGTTGGGCAGATGCATGATCTGCCGAATGCAGTTGATATCGGCATCCGATTTGGCATGAACGAGGCAGGGATACCCGTCGCACGTATCGCAGCGCACGCATTTCGATGCCAAGGGGTCAGCTTCGTTGCGCTTTAGGCCAAGAGGTATTGGAAAGGTATGGATGCCGAGTTTGCGAACATCGTCCTCGATGGACTGCATACGCGGTTCGTTGGCAAGCGCTGGATAGGGATATTTCCTCGAATGGAATGGCTCAGTGGGATCGAATGAGGAGCCGAAACCGCCGGGCACCGGAGGCGCACCGCCAAGGTCACCGTGGACGTGGAAGAGCTCTTCAGCCCGGGTGTAGTAAGGCTCCATTTCGGAGTACGAGATCGGCCACGCAGGGGAGATACCGCCCTGGTGCTGGATGGTGCCGAAGTCCTCAGCCCTCATGCGAAACATGGCGGCGCCGTAGACCTTGGTTTGCCCTCCGACGAAGTAAGACTGCTGAGGGTGAAGGTCTTTACCATCCTTGTCCTGCCATGTCTCCCTGGTGTGGTAGCGGTTATCGAGGAAAACGGCCGATGTGTCCCAGTTGAGCTTCTCCTGCGGCATGAACGGCCCGCGCTCCAAGACGAGGATTCTCTTGCCGGCCTGGGCAAGCTGCAATGCAAGCGTCCCCCCGCCCGCTCCGGTGCCGATGATGATCGCGTCGTATTCAGTAGGCATGACAAGTAAGATGCAGATCGGCATCCATCGGCATATCAGCTTTCCGCAACGAGCTCAGTCCGGTGGCGATGAAGTGGATAATGGCAGATGAAAGGGCAAGGATATTTCGCGTCGGGATGCAGCTTAGCGCAGAGAACTCCAGCCGGTCCGTAGATGCGCAGGTAGACTTCTGCCGCGCCCATCATGCCAAGAAGCGGCGCTGCGAAGTAAAGCCACGCGGCGGTCCAGACGTTGGCAAAGACGGCTGACCCCATGGTGCGGGCGGGGTTGATGCTAAACCCGGACACGGGCGCGAAGAAAAGAACATAAAGCGTGATGAGGATCCCTACCAGGTAGCCGGTGTAGTTCGCCAGCGAAGGACGATTCGAAAACCAGAGAACAACTCCCATCAGAAGCGTCGACATGAAGAGCTCCGCGAAGAAAGCTGCCGCTGTTCCGTAACGCCCAGGCACCGTTACAGCGTAATCCGCTGTGGGAGCGGCGAGGCTGCTGCCCAGAACCAGCGCTGAGACGGCCACTCCGAATACCCCGCCGATGAATTGGAACACAACGTAGAAAACGGCATCCCATCTGGCGATTTTGCCGAGCCGAAGATAGGACAAGGTAATTGCCGGATTGAAGTGGGCGCCGGAACGCTTGCCCATGGGGGAATGGATGATTAAAACCGCGGTAGCTCCCATGGCAACTCCCATCAGCAGCCGGCGGATGGCGGCAGATGGTATGAGGTGAAGCGCCGGGTAAGAAGGATCAAAGAGATAGACCGTAGCGAAACAGGCCGAAATCATGAAGATTGCGAGTTCAGCGCATTCAAAAATATACAGGCGCCAATGTCGATTGAATGCGTCTCGTGCCGCCGTCGACCATGCTTGCGGATTTGTTTCGCTTGTCGTGGGTCTCAAAGGTTAGTTCCCCCGCGCGAGGCAATCATTTATCCGCCAGTCGCATTGCTCTGTCACCATGCGGCCCAGAGCAAAAGCGCGCTAACGCACCGTGACTTCGTGGTCCTTCCCTTCCCAGCGAGCGCCTTCAGCCCAACACAATGTGAAGCGAATGCACATACCAGGCGACGTGACGACATCCGTCAGGTCGACATAATCAATTTCAAGCGCATTTCGAGTCGAATTGGTATCTTTCACCGATTTCCAGTTGTCGCTGGACCAGTGGAGTGCGAAGGGTGCGGCCCCTTGCACACGAAGCACTTCGCCGGCGCGCATGAAACGTACCTGACGATTCGGCTTCCAGACTTCAAGTTGCTTTCGCGTGTCGCTCTTGGTCAGGTAGCGCTCGGCGACCTCGGGAATCGTATCGTAGACCTTGCCGTCAGCTGTGGAGCGAAGCAGTTTGATGTACTCGGCATGTGCCCACATCAGCGGCATGGCGGAGCCGGTGGGTTGCCCGAGAAACATGTAGATTTGGGGGTCGTCCGCCTGGTCCCAGGACTGCTCGGGAAGAAGGCCCGTGGTCGAAGCGAGACCCTCCATCGCGCGGATGCATGTCTCGGTACTCCGGCCGGCGGCAAGTTCGTAATGACCGCGTTCACCAGTGAGCAGAGGCCACACCCGGCCCACTCCAAACTGCGTAAAGGGACCGCCGTCTTGCTGCTGACCATAGCCGTCGTGGTTGTAGCGGTGCCAGGTTGGCCCGGCGGGAGTGTCTGTCTTGATCACCGCATCGATGACCTTGACGGTGGATACAATCGTCGGATCGTCCGCCTTGCGGATACCATAGCGGACCAACTCGAGAAAGCCTCCATCGACAACATCCCGAGCGGGAAAATCGCTCTGCTCGCCTTGCGCATGATTGGCGATGTGCAATAATCGTGAGTCTTTGTCTTCGGCGGGATGCTCCTGACCAATCGTTTCGGGCAGGATACGCATATAGTAGGCAGACATGCCTTCAACCAGAGATCCAGCCGTGGTGACGGTCCATTTTTCAATGTGGGCTTCGAGGTAGTCGGCATATTCTTCGATAAAGGTCGCGGTCTCCGTTTCGCCGCGTTCACGGAAGAGAACCGAGGCGCAGATAAGAGCTGCGATGTTCGACGCAAGTGTCGATGGAGAGTAGCCGGAGGCCTCCTCCCAGCGTTCCTGTTGTGTAACCGGTCCATTGCGGATAAGGTATGCAGCACCCTTGCGGACGAGATTGAAGGGGTCGAAGTTGGCCAGCGCCTTCTCGCAGTGCAGACGCCAGGCAAGCATGATTGGGAAGGCGACTTCGTCGAGTTGAACTCCGCACCAGTAAGCGTCTCCATTGACCCAGAAGTTTTGCGGGAAACCACCATCGGCGTACTGCGAAACAGCAAGATAGATGAGCGCGCGAAGCGGTGTAGCGGTATCGCCGGCAGCAAGCAGCGCCGTTGCGCTGTTGACCATGTCGCGGGTCCACACAAGGTGATAACCGCCTTGATCTTTGTCGCCTTTGGCTTCTCCCCAGGGTATGGCGAGCGACGCAATGAGGGCGCCCGCGAACGACTTATCCTCGTGCGCCAGCAGCAGACTATAGCTGCTGTGATAGAGATTGCCTTTATCGAAGGATTCGCTTTCAATCGGCCTTAAATGCGCGGCAGTCTCATCCCACTGCTTCTTGTATTTCGCAAGATGCTCGTCGAACGGGATTCCGAGAGATTGAAGTAAATTGGCGACAGCACGATGCTCGCTGTTTCCGAATGCAAGACCGAGCGTGAACTCCTGTGTCTCACTAAGATCAAGCTGACCGGTCAAAGCGATGTTTCCGTCGCTGGCCCGCTCAAACTCCCAATCCATTTTGAAGTCTTCGTGGAGGTCGGTCCAGCCATCGCTTGCGCCGACGTAGCCGCAAGAGAGATGGGAAAAAGGGACGGTAGCTCCCATCGCCATCCACTTTTCCCCCTTCTGCGCCATCAGGATCCGCCGGCCATTGGCAACGGTGATATAGCCGTTGTTGCCCGCGCCGCCGATTTCGAGATGCGGCGCACATAAAGCAAGTATCTTGAGTCCAGCGAGAAACGCGCTGTCTTTGCTGTTGATTTGCGTGCGCTGAAGCAGGCATGGCAGATGCGGGTCGCCAATGATCTCCTTGGTGATCGTGTACCGGCCGTCGGGATCGGCATTGGTGCAACGATAGCCCAGTGCATGGTCCGAAATGCGCTCTACGCGGACAGTAAGATCCCGCTTTTCCTCGTGGATGAAGGTCTTGCCATCCGTAACGAGAAACTGCAGATCGCGTAGCTGCGGCCGGTCAACATTGGGGTAGTAAACCTCTGTCACAATGCCATTCCAGATCGTGAACCAGAGGTGGCTGGAGGCTGAGTATGCTGTGCCGACACCGTCCTTGTTGCTGTGCGTCCAGCGTGGTTCGATTCCGGGCTTTCCGAAGGCTTCCTTGCCGACAATCTCCTGCATTTCTGCTCCCGATCCCTACGCAGAGTAGGATGCGAATTTCTTTCAGTCCGGTACCCCTGAAAGCGGATCCCGTTCTTGTGGCGATGTTTACCGTGCCTCTGTTTCGTTTCCCCTTTTGCGGGCGGCTAGTAACACGAGGACGGACCGGGTCGCAGGAGTACGTCCTTACAGGCGAACGGCGCATCCAATTCTGAAGAGGTGATCCATGAGATTGCAAGGCAAAGTAGCTGTCGTGACCGGTGCGGGGACCGGGATCGGCCAAGCCATCGCGGTGGCATTTGCTCAAGCCGGAGCGGCGGTCGTCGTGGACTACGTCGGCAAAGCCTCTGTCTCTGAGGACACGATCGACAAGATCAATGCGATGAGTGGAAAGGTGCTAGGGGTCGATGCGGACATATCGCTCCCGGACGACGTCAATGCGCTCGTGCAGAAGACCCTTGCGGCATTTGGCAAGCTCGATATCTTCGTGAACAACGCAGGTATCGAAAAAAAGATTGCATTTGTGGATTATCCGCTTGAGGAGTGGCAGAAGATCATGGCTGTGAATCTTACCGGACCGTTTCTCTGCTCGCGGGCCGCAGCCAGGCAAATGATCCAGCAAGGCGCAGGTGGCCGCATCATTAACATTTCCTCGATCCATGAGGATCTACCGATGGTTTTAAACGCAGCCTATTCCACGTCCAAGGGCGGCCTTCGGATGCTCATGCGGACCATCGCAGTAGAGCTGGCTCCGCATCGGATCACTGTGAACAATATTGGCCCCGGGGCCATTTACACTCCGATCGACAAACATGTGGAGATGGACGCCAAGCTCAACGATCAGATCCTGGCCGAGATTCCGCTTGGGCGTTGGGGCAAGCCTGAAGAAGTAGCTCAACTCGCGGTCTATCTTGCTTCGGATGACGCTGCCTATATCACCGGCAGCACGCACTTCATCGATGGCGGCATGTTGAGAAACTCCGGGAGCTTATAGGAGACTAAGAGGCCGGTTTGCGGTTGTCCGAGCACACAGGCAAGCTTTCTCCACTCTGCTTCTCGCCCCCCGCCAGCTCAAGTGCAATCAGCATTGCCGGTACGAGGAACACGATAGAACCAATCACCCACATGATGACCGCTCCAAGCACCTGATCGTCGAGCGTGGAAACCTGGAAAGAATTTGCGTGAACGAGATAATAGGTGTAAACCGGCCGGCCACAGAATGCCGGGAGCGACTATGCATTGTCTGTGTGCAAATTTGGCCAGTTTTAACCGTGGCCGCTTGTTACGGTGAAAAGGTTGCGGTGACGGTTCGCAAATAACCAAGAGAGCCGCAAGACAATGGTTTCGAACTTAACAACCAATGCATAAAGGAGGTCTACTTGAGTAATAACGCCACTGCTGGAGGTTCCAAGAAAGTGTCACGTTCCGACCTGATCGAGTTACTGAACCAGGACTTGTCACGTGAATACCAGGCGATCATTGGATACATCGTCTATTCGCAAGTTATAAAGGGTGCTGAGTTCATGAATATTGCAGCTGAACTTGAAAAGCATGCCGCGCAGGAGTTGACTCATGCCCTGGTCATCGCAGAGCAGATTGACTATCTTGGCGGTATGCCGACGGTCGTAGCCAAGGCTGTTCGAACATCGGAAAAAGCGACAGAGATGCTGCAGTTTGATCTCGATAATGAAACGGAGACGATTCGCAACTATCGCGAGCGCGTCCACCAGTGCGAAGATCTGGCCGAATATGCCATGGGCGAACAGATCCGCGGAATCCTGATGGAAGAACAAGACCACCAGATCGCGCTCGCTACTGCTCTCGGCAAAAATGTGCCGAGCCCTGGTAATGCAGCCTAGCACGGCTGATCGGATGGCGAGTTCCAGACAGACTCATGATCTGGCGGAGAGGTAGAGGACATGGCTACTGGATCGAAGACGACAGTCCGTCCAAGGGAAACGTCTCTGTTGTTTGACATCGGACAGTTCGTGTTTCTAATCGCCTTGGCTGTCGCTGTTTATCTGCTTGGCCTAAGCATGATCCATCACCGCTTTTTTCGAGGCGGCTATATTAACCAGTACGGCGTCCTCAAACCATAGCAAACTGAAGAGAGTCTTGACAGCGGCTGGCGCTGTTGACATCCTTGGTTGTCGCCAGCGGAGATCGGGCAGTCTTAGGCGGTAGAGGTTGAAGGCCAAGCCGAGCAAGAGGGCTGGGGCCGATTGCCGGATCAATCTGCAACATAGCCGAGATGGATTATCGGGTTAGTCGATGCGCAAACACGTAAAAGACGACCACACTTCAACAACTCTGCGTACTCGCCTGCGCAAGTCCGTGACTCAGCGGTCAGCTTTGCGCTGCACGACTAAACGAACTGCCTTTGGCGAGGCCATGCCCCAATTGCGCGCATCCTTCCGGCACATGACTTTGATATCCTTCGCCAGGCCAAACAGCGCCAGCATCCGGATCAGCCAGTAGTTGAGGTCCACTTCCCACCAGGCCATGCCATGAGCGGCAGACACGGGATGCGCATGGTGATTGTTATGCCAGCCCTCTCCGCCGGTCAACAATGCTACCCACCAGTTATTGGTTGAGTCGTCGCGGGTATCGAAGCGGCGTACGCCCCATAAGTGGGTTGCCGAGTTAACCAGCCATGTAACGTGGAAACCCACTGTAACCCGCAGAAGCACGCCCCAGAGCACCCACGACAGGCCCAGCGCCCATCCTCCCACGGCGGTGCCGCAAGCCATCAACACGATGCCGGAAAGTGTGATGGGCAGCCAGTGCCAGACCGCCAGCCACCGGTAGAAACGGTCTCGCTGCAAATCGGGCGCGTAGTGGGAAACCACGGCGCTCTTGTTGTGCAGCGCGCCACGCAAGATCCACCCCATGTGCGACCACCATTTGCCGTCGCGAGGTGAGTGCGGATCGCCCAGCCGGTCGGTGTACTGGTGGTGCATGCGATGCACAGCAACCCAGTAGGTAGGGCTGCCCTGCAGCGCCATTGCGCCACAGAGCGCCATCCCATACTCCAGCCACTTGGGTGTCGTGAAGCCGCGATGCGTGAGTTGGCGATGATAGCAGACGCCAATGCCAACATTCTGACCCAGCACCCACATGGCGAAAAACAAGGCGAGCGAAGACCAATGGAAACAGAACAGCGCAGCCACTGCTCCAAGATGAAACGCCGCAATCACGACGAAGAACACCCAGTTGAATTCATTCGATTTGCCCTCCACCAGTTGAACTGCTTCGGAAGGGTCGGATTCTTGCAACTCGGGAATGAAAGTTGTCATAGAAGTTCTGCCTTGGGCGTCGAGCGAATAGTTGAGTTTGCGCCGCTGCACATGGCGGCCTTGTCACTTAATTAGGATTCGGAAGGACAAAGACAAGTTGTACCCTTTGATCGAATTCAACGACGCGTCAGCAACGTCTGAGGGTGCCGTTGGTGAAGCTTCTTGAATTCTTTGCTATGAATCCAAAAGGAACGAACCGTGCTGCATTCGCTCGCGAGAGACCAGATAATTGATTTCGACCGATGTATGATCGAGGGCACCCAGAATCGGCGCGGAGACCCTATTGGCGGTCTCGGCCGGATCAGCGTCGGTGGGTAGACTTAGATGTGTGTGTCAGAGAGGCCCATGCAGCCAGACAGGACAAGTGCGAAGACGGCCTGTACTGCACCCGATCCATCCCCACAGCCTCTGCCGTCTGCCTCCAGCACGCGGCTGTTGCCGTGGCTGATCGCGGTGGCGTTTTTTATGGAATCGCTGGACACCACGATTCTGAATACCGCGGTCCCGACGATCGCGGCGGCGCTCCACGTTGCGCCCCTCAGCATGAAGTCAGTGCTGGCAAGCTACACGCTCAGCCTTGCAGTGTTTATTCCGATCAGCGGCTGGATGGCGGATAGGTTTGGAACGCGCCGGGTATTTGCCTCGGCGATCGGGATCTTTACACTGGGATCATTTCTCTGCGGCATATCGAGCAACATTCATCTCCTGGTGGCGTGCCGCCTTTTGCAAGGCTGCGGCGGGTCCATGATGGTGCCCGTCGGACGACTCACCATTGTGCGCACTTTCTCGAAGTCCGACCTGGTTCGCGCCATGAGCTTCGTCTCCATCCCTGCCTTGATTGGCCCCATGCTGGGACCCATCGCCGGCGGGCTGATCGTGGGGTACCTTCACTGGAGAGTGATCTTCTTCGTGAATATCCCGATTGGGCTTTTGGGTTTGGTCATGGTATACCTCCATCTTCCGGACTACCGCGAAGAGCATCGGAACCCTCTGGATGTGGGTGGTTTGATTCTGTTTGGGTCCGGCATTGCGCTGCTTTCTTATGTGCTGGAGGTGTTTGGGGAACATACACTGACCAGCGTGGAAATGATGGCTGGCCTGGCGATTTCCGCCCTTCTTCTGGCGGGCTACGGTTGGCACACGAAAGGAGCCAGGTTCCCCATGCTGCGCCTGACCTTGTTTCGCCTTCGCACGTTTCGCTCGGCAGTGAACGGCAACTTTCTCACCCGCCTTGGCATTGGCGGCATTCCATTCCTATTTCCGCTCTTGTATCAGGTTGGCCTCGGCCTGACTCCGATTCAGTCTGGCCTGCTGATGATGCCGCAGGCTATCGCCGCGATGAGCCTGAAGATGACGATGCCCGGAATTCTGGCCAGGGTCGGATACCGTGGCGTGCTGATTTCCAACACGCTGCTTATCGGCCTGCTTATCTTCGTCTTCTCAACCATTGGAAGGAGCACTCCTATTTGGCTGATTGTTTTGGAAGTGTTCTGCTACGGCTTCTTCACATCGCTGCAATACACAAGTATGAACACACTCGTCTTCGCGGACGTGACGGACGAAGAGGCGAGCAGCGCAAGCTCCATCGCGAGCACCGTGCAACAGTTGTCCATCACCTTCGGCATCGCGACGGCATCGCTGCTGACAGTCTTCTTTCTTCCCGCGCGCTTTCAAGCCAACCCGCTGGAGTTCATTGGCGGAGTGCATAAAGCGTTCTACATCCTTGGGGGAATGACACTGCTGTCCACAATCGTCTTCTTCGAGTTGAAAAAGGGAGACGGAGACGCAGTGAGCGAGGGCAAGAGCCTGCACGCAATCTAGCGACCTTGGAGATCATGCTACGGGGTCACCACGATCTTACCGATGCCACCCCTCTCAGCCAATTGTTGCGCTTCACGAATCTGCGAAAGCTTGAACTTCCTGCTAATGGGAATGGAGAACAATCCGTCCGCCACTTCGCGGCCAAGCTGTTCCAATCGTGCCGAGTTGGGCTGGGCCCAGATAGGCACAACACGCAGATCGCGTCCTGCCGCCGATGGCGGTGCGCCGAGCACCGTCGCCAACACACCATTTTTCTTGATATGCGGCAGAATGCGATCGATGGTCTCGTGACCCACCATATCTGCGACAGCGTCGAGTTCCGGCAATCCAGCGAGTTCTTTCTCATCGTCGAGTGCAATGATGCAATCCGCGCCGAGAACTTTGGCCTCTTCTCTCTGACTGGCACGGACACCCGCGATCACATGAGCCCCGTGCTGCTTGGCCACATGAACTGCAGTTCGACCGACACCTCCGATTGCACCTGTGACGAGAATGATCTCGCCTGACCTTGGGCGAATTCCAAGTTCCACCACCTGGGCGCCGGTCAGCAATACGAGAGGCAGTGCCGCCGCATCGACGCTGTCGAGATTCTCAGGAGTTCGAGCGATATCCGCAGGCTTGCACACGACGTATTCGGCATACGAACGATTTACAAGGCCGAAGACGCGCTCTCCTGCCCTCAGCCCCGTCACTCCTTCTCCTAGCGCCGCCACCTCTCCCGACAGGTCGCGGCCGAGAATCGCCGGGAATTCGAGCGGCTTCATGGCCTTCAGGTCACCCCGACGCAGCTTCCAGTCAATTGGGTTGATGCTCACGGCAATCGTCTTCACCAGCAACTCACCGGATGCGGGTTCGGGCACCTGAGCATCTTCGTATGAAAGATGATCCACACCGCCATAACCATGCAGTAGCACGGCTTTCATCAGTCTTTGGGTCATGCGCTTCCTTCTTTCTCAGTCGCTTGTGCCGCGCCAACGGCAGATATATCAATTCATTGCACGTTTTTTAGACACGCGCAGACGGTTATCTCAGTGCGTGGCTGTGTTGCTCGTTGCCTCCCCGCAACACGCAATCGCTCGACGCGAAGCTAGGCCCACCGATTCGGCGTCAGCGCCAAAACTTCGGTCAACCTCAAGCTTCTTGCCTCCCATCTGGCCCAGGGCCTGCCGCAACCGGAGAAGCTGGGACTAGCTCGCCTGTTTTGAATTTGTAGAAGCTTAAACTCGAATAGCGTTAATGGCGAGAATAGATCGCAATCGCCCCGATCACCGCCGACAAAGCTAGCGCAATCAGAATAAAGAAGGCGATCACCAGTCCATTAATATGCTTGCCAACCAGCATATCGCTCTGCGAGGAATCGTGAGGACTATGCACCTCACGCTCAACCTCGTGTTCAAAATCCTCGTACAACTCAACTACCTGGTCCTTCACCGTTGCGTGCGAGTCCGCTTCAGCAGCTTCCCTGGGCATAGTGATTCTCCTGGGCGACATCATCCCTGCATTTGCCAGCCGTAGCGATTCTCGCCCTTGATCCGGCATCTTGAATGGACAATTGGGTACATGCTGGTCGCTCGGCTCTATCTTCGTCTTCGCCAAATTTGCATCGTACAAACGATCTGACGCAAAAAGAAGAGATTCTACGAATACTGATTTTTGTGGAAATTGGTTCCCCAGGTTAGATTCTTACCGTTTCATTCGTAAACAAGAATACTTCAACAAATTCAAGCGGCTTCGAGCAGTTGGATGATGTTTTGGATGGAATGGTCGGCTTTGTGGAAGGCAGTTTCGAGTTTGCTGTTTGGTCGGTAACCGCGAGCAGCTTTTCGCGCACTTGGGCGAGATGATCGAGGCCCTTCTTCAGACCGACATCGGCCAGGTTGTTGCTTGCATCTCGGGAACTTGCGTCGCAATTGCCCGCACAGGCGCTAACCTGGGTGAACGAAAATCTTGAGTTCACGCATGGTGAAGGGCTGGTCATGAACTTTGTGTCGAGTTCGACAGGAGGAGGCCTTCCGCAGTACCTGCTTGAGAATACTCCTGCCGAATCGCAATATGGACTCAATATTACCCAGCCAGCCATTTACTTCGGAGAGGTAGCGCCTGGATACAAGATTGTCTCGACTGGAATCAAGGAATTCGACTATCCAAAGGGCCACGAAAAACTTTATGTGAGCTGTCAGGGAAAGGGTGGAATCCCACTCGACAGCAATTGGAAAAGGATACTGTTTGCTTGGACGCAGAAAGACATCAATATGTTAATCACGCCCTATCTGACACCGCAAAGCAAAAGTCAGAACGGACCGGGAGTCATCCGCGGCAAGCTTATCGTCACTCCGATCGAGAACTCATTCCTCTATGTGGTTCCTCTTTACCTTAAGGCCGAGGGCACGAACTTCCTCCAACTGAAGCGGGTGATTGTTGCGACGGGAGATAAGGTCGTCATGGAGCCGACTCTCGACGCGGCACTAATCTCCTTGTTCGAAACGGCGCCGCCGCAGTCGGGCTCATCCCCAGGGCAACAACCTGGAGTGCAGACACCGCTTTCGAGGGCGACCCGTGATCAAGCCACAGCTCAACTTGCAGAGGCCCAAAAGGCACTCAACGCGCTTAAACAGCTTTTGGCCAATCCGCCACAATAGACCGGGCGCGCGAGGCGGAATTCCGATGAAGCCAAACCAATCGCGAGTTCCCGGCATCGCTTTTCGATGGGTCGGCTAATTGCTTCACAATTCGAAGTTCACTTTTCAAAATTCGCGATGACGGGGCCGAGGCGCGCCCGTTGCGTTTCCGGGTCATTCGGTTTGAGTCTGACCAAAGGTAGCTCGAAAGCATGAGCCACAATACTTCGTTACCTCGTGGCGCAGCGCTGAAGGGAAAGCACACCCGCAAACAGAAGCCTTTCGGCATGTGCGCTGATTTGCTCAGAACTTCATCGTCAGAAATGGAAGGCTTGATTAGAAGGCGTTCATCGATTCCGGCACGGAATTAAATGGATTCGACACTGAGCAGACGTTAACTGGCGACAAGCCTCGGTTACCAGCGCACTGCAGGTCGGGAGAAATTCCCCCGAGATAATTCCCATTCACCGTTAGAAATGGAGAAAGCAATGAGCATTACAAATTCTGTGGTCGCAATCTTCGACACTCACGAGCAGGCGGAACGCGCCATCATGGAACTGCAAGAGGGGGGTGTGGACATGAAGAGCCTCTCGATTGCAGGAAAAGATACGCATACTGACGAGCATGTGGTTGGCTACTACAACACCGGAGACCGCATGAAGCACTGGGGCAAGGTGGGAGCGTTCTGGGGCGGGTTCTGGGGCCTTCTGTTCGGATCGGGGTTGTTCCTGATACCCGGAATCGGACCCATTCTTGTAGCCGGCCCACTGGTGGCCTGGATTATCGCAGGCCTTGAAGGAGCGGTCGTGGTTGGAAGCGTCAGCGCTTTAGGCGCGGGCCTGGTGAGTATCGGCATCCCAAAAGATAGCGTGCTCAAGTACGAGGTGGCTCTGAAGACAGACAAGTACCTGCTAATTGTTCATGGAACCGAAGGCGAGGTCGACAACGCGAAGAACATCATTGCAGGAACCGAACATAGTTCTTGCACCGTTCACGGCGAGAGAGTCTTCGCCTGACAAACGTGCAAGAATGCGCCGCGACAGCACTGGACTCAGAGGGGACTTCTTGAGGCCGGGTTATCGCGGCGTGGCATGAAAGGAATTCAGCGTGAGACAAAACAGTTCGTTTGCAGCTTTGATTTTCGTTGTCATTCTTGGCGCGGGGG
>Ga0182030_10009128_pt1 | contig 20359 bp, 17 predicted proteins | sample 812S3MmetaG_FD_121299 | JGI IMG/M metagenome (GOLD analysis project Ga0182030, IMG submission 121299) | Permafrost microbial communities from Stordalen Mire, Sweden - 812S3M metaG (Illumina Assembly) | ecosystem: Environmental > Terrestrial > Soil > Wetlands > Permafrost | place: Sweden... | reverse complement strand
CCATTGATCGTTGCGTAGTGCGTGACGAGGCGTCATGGGTCGGCCCCTCCGATTCGGCCGACCTCCTATGAATCATGCGAACCTCGCGAAGGGAATCCTCTAATTGATGACAGGCCCTAGATTTATCGGCGCGATCCGGGGACTTACGAGTCCATTGCTTAACATATAGGCGGCGATCCTCGACGCCAAGACGTTCCGGTCGCGGGGCCGCGCGCATTTTTGCGCATCGCGGTGCGCGCGGCGCGCAGGACGGCGCATTTGCGGGCGGCGGCGGACCGGCGGCGGCGGTGGCCGAACCGCTCGGCTTGACACCTTCGCCCCGGCGCTACATCAGTTTGCCCCAACGAGCGCGTTTAGCGCTTTTTTTGACAAGCGCCGCTCGGTCGCGGACGTCGAAGCTCCTTGCGGAAGGCTAAGAAGATGAATATGCAGCCTCGGCGCGAGAAAACGCCGCTCAAAATTCTACTGTGCTCGCCGCGCGGCTTTTGCGCCGGCGTCGAACGCGCCATCGACGCCGTGGAGCGCGCTCTGGCGATCTTCGGCGCGCCGGTCTATGTGCGCCACGAGATCGTTCACAATCGCTATGTCGTCGAGATGCTCAAAGCCAAGGGCGCGGTCTTCGTCGAGGAGCTGGAGGAGATCCCCGACACCAGGGCGCCGGTGATCTTCTCGGCCCACGGCGTCGCCAAATCCGTTTCCGCCGACGCCGCGAAGCGCAATCTTCTCGCCATAGACGCGACCTGTCCGCTGGTCACCAAGGTGCATCGCGAGGCCGAGATTCACTTTCGGCGCGGACGGCGCGTGTTGCTGATCGGCCATGCCGGCCATCCCGAAGTCGTCGGCACGATGGGGCAGTTGCCCGAGGGCGCGGTCATGCTGATCGAGTCGGTGGCGGATGTCGGCAAGCTGCAATTCGACGACGAGACCAACCTCGCCTACGCCACCCAGACCACGCTCTCGCTCGACGATTCGCAGGAAGTCATAGCGGCTTTGGGGCGCCGTTTCCCGACGATCGTCGGGCCGCATAAGGAAGACATCTGCTACGCGACCACCAACCGGCAGGCGGCGGTCAAACAGGTGGCTCCGCTCGTCGACGCGGTGATCATCGTCGGCTCCCCCAACTCCTCGAACTCGCAACGGCTGCGCGAGGTCGCGGAGCGATGCGGCGCGCCGGCCCAGCTGGTTCAGGCGCGTGGCGACATCGACTGGAGCATTTTCGCCGCTATCGCTTCGCTCGGCATTTCGGCGGGCGCATCCGCTCCCGAAGTGCTGGTGGAGGAGATCATGGACGCCTTCGCGGAACGTTTCGACATTGTCGTCGAAACCCTTTCCGCCGCCGACGAAAACGTGTCCTTCCCCTTGCCCAAGGAGTTGCGGGCGATCGCCTGACGCCGCCCGCTCCCTTCCGCACCAAACCAAGCGAAGGCCATGGCCGTATATACGGACGTCGACGACGAGGATCTGATCGACTTCCTCAGCCATTACGATCTTGGCGGCCTCTTGTCCTGCAAGGGCATCGCCGAGGGCGTCGAAAATTCGAACTTCTACCTGCATGTCGACGCCGGGAGCTTCATTCTCACGCTTTACGAAAAGCGCGTCGCCGAGGCCGATCTGCCGTTTTTTCTCGGGCTCATGGAGCATCTCGCGGCGGCCGGGGTGACCTGTCCGCTGCCGGTGCGCAGCCACGCTGGAACCGCGCTGGCGCGCCTCGCCGGCCGGCCGGCGGCGATCGTCACTTTTCTCGACGGCTACTCCGTCCACCACCCCGACGCCGCGCATTGCGCCGCGCTTGGCGAGGCGCTGGCGCGGCTGCATCTTTGTGGCGCGAATTTTCCGCTGTCGCGCAAAAACACGCTGTCGGTCGGCGGCTGGCGTCCGTTGTTCGAGCCGCAGGCGGATCGCGCCGACGAAATCGAGCCCGGACTGCGCCAGCTGATCGTCGACGAACTCGGCCTGCTCGAACGCCAATGGCCGACGGATTTGCCGCTAGGGGTCATCCACGCCGATCTTTTTCCCGACAATGTGCTGTTTTTGGGCGACCGCCTCTCGGGGCTGATCGATTTTTATTTCGCCTGCAACGACGCTTTCGCCTACGATCTGGCGATTTCGTTCAACGCTTGGTGTTTCGACGCCGTCGGCGTTTACGACCGCGACAAGGGCCGCGCCTTGATCGACGGCTATCGCCGCCGGCGGCCCTTGAGCGCGCCGGAGCTCGCGGCCTTTCCGCTGCTGGCGCGCGGCGCGGCGTTGCGCTTCCTGCTCACCCGCTTCGTCGACGCGCTCAACGTGCCGCCGGGCGCCTTGGTGCGCCCCAAGGACCCGCGCGAATATCTGGCGAAGCTGCGCTTCCACCAGTCAATCGCCACGGCGGGGGACTATGGCTTTGATTTATAGAGCGTTCTTTGCGACGCTTACCTCGGGCCGACGTCGCTTGGAAACGCCTTCCTTAACGACGCATTGGCTCGGCGGGCTTTCGTGTCCGCGGTTCGTGAAACGATAATTCGGAAAACAGACCTCGGTTCGCCGGATTCGCGCTCGACCGCGTCGCGGCCGTGAGCGTGAACAAGATCGCCGGTTCGTCGCGCTCGATAATTTGCGATAGACTGCGGCCATGCCGACAGTCACGGCATCTTCGATTTTAATTCGATCGTCTCTCCGTCGACGACGAATCTGCCGAAGCCTTGGTGATGGATGGTCTTCGGATCTTTCCGCGCCGGATCTATCCAAGCCTTCAAGCCTTCCAGCACGAACAGATTATATCGATTGACGAGGCGGGTATCGACCACGCGACATTCGATGTTGGCGAAACAGTCGGCGATCAGCGGCGCCGTCACACGCTCCGCCTTTGCTGGCGTTAGGTGGAAGGCCTCGAACTTGTCGACATCGCGACCGGAGCAATTGCCGATCGCGACGACCTTGTCCGCCAGATCCACTGCCGGGATCGCGATCACGCATTCCTTCGTCGCCCGCAGCGCCGCAAAACTGTGGTCGCGGTTGCTGACGACGCAGGCGATCAGCGGCGGCTCGAAATCGACCATCATATGCCATGACATCGTCATGATGTTGACGTGACCCTTGTGCGCCGTGGTCAACAAGACGACCGGCCCCGGTTCGAGCAGTTGATAGACCTTCGATAACGGCAAGTTTCTCATCGGCTCGCCATATGGGGGCGCGCTAGTCGTCCTCTTCCCCGCGTTCGCGCAGATCGGCAAGTCGCGCCCCGATCGCGGCGGCGAGCTTGCCTTCCAACGATTCGCCGCGTTCGCTGATTCCCAAGCCGGCGATGGATAAGTTCAGCGTTGCCTCCCGCCGTTCATAGCTTCGATCTTATCCGTCGATGGCGGCGGAATGTCGGCGTCGTTCCAACCATGCCGATCGAACCAACCGAGATCCTCGCCGCACATGCCGGCGGCGGAAACCCGGATGCGTGCGGCGTTCATCTCGATCGAAGCCGTCATGTGGTCCACTGTGATGCGCCTTAAACGAAAGACCAAGCCCCTCGAAGGAGTCATCTAGCGCTCGACGCCAGCGAAACTATAGGGCTGTGCGAGACCCTCTGGATCGGCGCCCGCGCGGCGATAAATTCCGTCGCGTCGGTGGTGCAACGCCCGTTCAGGTCGGCGTGCGGGCCGGGCTGATCCACCATACGCCGGCCAGCATCGCGACAACCATGACGCCGGGGACCACGGAGAGCCATGTTCCCGTGGCCGCCAGAGCGCCGGCGCCGGCCCATCCGTTCGAGGACAGCGCCTCGGCGAATGTCGCGACGCGCGAGGAGGTTTGGCGGCGCCGAAAATGACTGCGTTTGGCCTGAGCGCGAAACCAATATTGAATCGCCGTGGCCGATCCCGCCGCGACCATGACGCCGACGAGCGAGACCAGCGCGGCGAAAGGCGCGACCGCCGCGAGCATCAACACCAAGGGGACGAAAACAATGGCGACCCCGATCAGCACCGCCTCGGTCTTGGCGTGCAGAACATTGGCGGCCGGAACGGGCGCCGTGGCGATGAGTTCGGGCGCGTCTTCGCCGGACACCGCGAGCCAGGCGAGGCCGCCGCCCAATTGTCCCGCCGCCATGATCAGTATCGGCGACAGGAACGTCGCGACGCCGCCTTCGCTGAAAAAACTGCGCCAAAGCAGGAAGGCGGCAGGCAACAGATACAGCAGTTGCATCAGCGTCTGCGACATCAGCCAGGGATCGCGAACCAGCAGCGACCACTCTTTACGGCGCAGCGCCTGCGCGGGCGACGCGACGCGAAAATGCGTCTCTCCGCGGCTCTTTTTGCGGGCGCCATGCGACACGCCGCCGGCGGCCACCGCAAGCTGGCCAAAGCGCGGCGCGAAAACGCCGATCACCACGGCCAGGGCGACCACGCCGAGACCGATGAGAAAAGTCAGCGCCGCCGGCTCGCCGAAAACGGCGCGGGCCGGCCATAAAATGGCGTTGCCCGGATCAAGCGCCAGCCTCTCCAACACCGCGAATCGGGGAACGGCCATCGTGCCGAACGAGACGATCGCCGCGAATTGCAGCCCGATCGCGAAAGCCGCGCCGATCACCGCCGCGACGATCTGCGAGATGGAGCGCGTGCGCCTCGCGCCGATGACGCGGAACAGCGCGCCGACGATCAGAATCGCGACGGCGACCGCGAACATCGACAGCGCGACCACGACCGGATAGGCGCAAAGCCAACGCGCCCCGCCGAGCCAGGCCTGCATGTTGATGAAGGGCGCGGCGAATACCAGCGACATGGCCAGAATCGTCGCCGATATCGCGGCGATGCGCACGGCGAACAGGCGCGCCGTCGCCGCCGGCGAGGTCAGGATCAGCTCGAGATCCCCGCGCGCGTAAAAGGCGCGCGTCACCGATTCCATCGCTTGCGACAACATGGCCGAGAACGCCAGCGCCAGCATGCCGGTGATGACGACGAGTTCCCGGGCGTCGCCCGAACCGGTCAGCCCGGTCGAACGCGATAAAAACAAATAGGCGAGACCATGCAGGAACAAGAAGAAGGCGAGAAAGCCGAACGCCGCGGCGCCGGCGCGCCGGCGTCCTCCGCGGGTCATCAGCCAACTCCAGTCGCGCCACGCGAGCCGCGTTTCATGCGACGCGAACCAGCCGATCGTGCCGGGCGCGCTCATGCCGCGACCTTGTCTTGCGCAACGAGAGCGAGGAAGGTGTCCTCGAGACTGGCGTCGCCGGAACCCGCGCGAACCCGCAATTCATCCAACTTGCCGTCGGCGATGAGCCGGCCGTTGGCCATCACGCCGATGCGATCGGCCATGCGCTCGGCGACCTCCAGAATATGCGTCGTCATGATCACCGAGCAGCCGGCGCGGACCCGCTCGCGCAACACGTCCTTCACCAGGCGCGACGAACCCGCGTCGAGGCCGGTGAAGGGTTCATCCAGGATGATGAACCTCGGCTCATGCACGAGCGCGCCGGCGAGCGCCAGCTTTTGCCGCATGCCCTTGGAAAATTGCGCGCAACGTTCATCGGCATGGGGAGCAAGACCCAGCCAGGAGAGCAAATCGCGCGCTCGCGCCTCGGCGAGCTTGGCGTCGACGCCCCAAAGCCCCGCGACAAAGTCGAGATACTCCATCGGCGTCAACTGATCGTAGAGCATCGGCTCGTCCGAAACCCAAGCCATGATGCGCTTGGCGCCGATGGGATCGGCCAGCGCGTCGACGCCAAAGATGGAGATCGATCCGCGGTCGGGCGGAAGCAGGCCGGCGACCATGCGCATGGTGGTCGTCTTGCCGGCGCCGTTGGGACCGAGCAAGGTATAAAATTCACCGGCCGGGACGCACAGATCGAGCCCGTCCACCGCCGGGCGCTCGAAGGATTTGGCGAGCCCACGAATTCTTAGCGCGAGAGGCGAAGATTGATGTTTCATGCCAGCCCTGCCGATACGCCGCGCCAGCGCGCGGCTTGATTGCGCGTTTCGTGGAAGTCTAAAGGACACGCTATCCGTATATTTTGAGTAAACGCCGCGGATCGGGCGAGGGCATCGGCGATCCCTCGTCAGCTATTTCCACTGCCCTTTGTCGCCTTCTGGCGCGAGCGACGCGGGGCCGGACGCGGTCCCTCGAAGACGGCGTCGGCCTCCGCATAGCCTTTTTACGGGGGAGGATAGGCCGGTCACTTCGCTCCGGGGGAAATCGTCACCAGTGCGATTTTGTCGACGCCGCTGCAGGCGAGCGCCAGGCCCCCGGCGGGCGTCGCGACCATGTTGCGCACGACGCCGCCGCCCGATGGGATCGGCCATTGCTCGAAGCTCTTAGTCTTCGGATCGAAGCGCACGAGCATGTTTTGCTCGGCGCCGGTCTCCACGTACCAAATGTCGTCGCCGAGCACCGCGATCGCATAGGGGCCCGATTGCGCGCCGCCGGGCGAAAGCCAATCGTCGACGTGGCCATCGCGGGGATCGAGCCGCCCAAGCCGCCCGCGCGTAAAATCCGTGTACCAGATGTAGTCGTCGCTCGTCGCGGCGATGCGGCGCGGCCGCGCGTCTTCGTCCGGCAGGGTGAATTCCGCGATGCGCAGCGTCGTGGGATCGAGGCGCGCGATCTTGTTGGCGCCGAATTCGGCGACATAGAGCGCGTCGTCCGCGCCAAATACCAGGCCGTAAGGCGCCGAGTCCTTCGTCGGCGGGGAAAGCAAGGCGATCTCGCCGCTGGCCGGATCAAGTCGTCCGATCAGATTGGCGCCTTGCGCGGTGAACCACAGCACGCCGTTCTTGTCGAAGATTGGCGTATGAGGATCGATGCGCGTCGCGCTTTCTGGAACATATTCGCGCGCCTCGCCGCTCGCGGGATCGAGCTTGCCGATATAGCCCTTCGCTTGCGCCGTGAACCATATGGCTCCGGACTTGTCCGCGACGAGGCCATGTGGACCCCAATCGGGCTCCTTTAAAGGAAATTCTCGCACCTTCCCGGTGACGGGATCGAGCCGCCCGAGCAGATTGGCCTTCTGGCCGGTGTACCAAATCGCTCCGTCGGGCGTCGCCAGCGGATCATGCGGATGCGTGCCGGGAGTCGGCGTCGGCCACTCGCGAATTTCGACGCGCGGCGCCGTCGCCTGATCCTTGACTTGGGTCACGGCGGGGGTCGCGGCGCAATGCGCGCAGGGCTCGAACGCAAAAGCATAACGGGCGCTCGCCACGTGCAGCGACAGCAGCGCCAAGGCGCCGGCGATGGCCACGGTTGGCCAAGACGAGCGAGAACGATCGACCTTCATTGCCTTGCTCCAAGGGTTGTTCGCGCCAGCAAATAGGCTTTCCCCGCCGCCGTTCAACGCGGCCTCGGCGGGTGGACATGGAAACCAGGAAGGCGGGCGTCCCGGTTCGGTCAGTTTCACACAGGGCGCGGCCCTGTCAACGATATCGCGTCCAAGTCCACCCTCGGTGTTGGCGTCCACCCTCGGTGTTGGCGTCCACCCTCGGTGTTGGCGTCCACCCTCGGTGTTGGCGTCCACCCTCGGTGTTGGCGACGAAGAATTTCGGTTATCGCTTCCGTTGCGTTAAACTCTGTCTTCGTCCCTTCGTCCGTTCCGGAAAGTCTGTCGCTCGCGCATGACCATCGCCCCCATCCGCTATGTCGAACCCGTTTACCGCCCGCCGAGCGAAGCGGATTCGCTCGTCCTGCCTTTGACGGACGGCTGTTCGTGGAACCAGTGCACATTCTGCGAAATGTATACCGCCCCGCAAAAACGCTTCCGTCCTCGCGGCGAGGAGGAAGTGTTTGAGAGCATCCGGCGCTGCGGCGAAGAATTTGGCGACGGCGTAAAACGTGTTTTCCTGGCCGACGGCGACGCGATGACGCTGTCCACCCGTCGCCTCGCGGCCGTGCTTGAGGCGATCCGCCGCGACCTGCCTGGCGTGCGGCGGGTGTCGAGCTATTGCCTGCCGCGCAATTTGCGCAAGAAATCGGCGGCGGAGCTTGCGGAACTGGCGGCGCTTGGCTTGTCGCTCGTCTATGTCGGGGCCGAATCCGGCGACGACGAAGTGCTGGCGCGGGTCAACAAGGGGGAAACCTTCGCGACGACGCGGGAGGCGCTCGAAAAGTTGCAGGAGGCCGGGATCAAGCGCTCGGTGATGATCCTCAACGGCCTCGGCGGCCAAGCGCTGTCCAGGCAGCATGCGCTGAACTCGGCGGCGCTGATGAACGCCGCGCAGCCCGAATATCTCGCCACGCTGGTTGTGAGCTTCCCCCAAGGCGAGGAGCGGCTGCGCGGAAATTTTCCCGGCTGGGAGCCGCTCACTGTTATGGGCTTGATGCAGGAAATGGAGCTATTCCTTTCCGAATTGGAGCTGAAGCGGACCATATTCCGCAGCGATCACGCCTCCAACTGGCTGATCCTGAAAGGGACGCTGGGCGTGAATAAGCCGCGGCTGCTGCAAGAACTGCGGGCGGCTATCGCCGCGCCTGAAACGGCCCCGCTGAGGCCAGCCTGGGCGCGTGGCCTATAGCGTCGTAGATTTTTCGGCCGCGCCCCGCGACTTAAGGCGAACGAGAACAGGCGTCGAGAAACCGCATACGGCCGGGGAGCCTCTTCACGTGTCCCGCCCTCGTCGACTTTTGAAGGCCGTCAAGGTGTAACGGAGCTTAACATGAGCGATGAACATTCAGATTCTTCTCGCCTCGACGCTCTGGAAACGCTCGTCGCGCACCAAGACAAGACAATTGCCGAACTGAACGATGCGATCACCGCGCAGTGGCGCAAGATCGACGTTCTGGAGCGGCAATTCGCCAAATTGCTTGAGGAAATTCGCAGTATTGGAGCCCCGCGCGATAGCTTGGAGCCGCCACCGCCGCATTATTGAGGACAAATAGCCAGCGCAAATCATGTCCCCAAGACGAATCCATAACCCGCCTGTTGGCCATCGCTTTCTTCGTGTTCCCAATGAGTCGGGGCAAAGTTCTAAAAAATGCCGATCGACAAGATTCGTCGCGACGATGGTTCGGAAGATAGTTATTAGGCGAGCAGCCTGACGCCGGACTTACGCCGTCGTGCGCATCTTGTTGACGCCGGTCCAATGAAACGCGCGGGGCGACCCCGTGTCACGATCGCAAGTCGCTCGCCCGCGCCGCGCATGCAAGCGCAAAGGCGTATTCGAGCGCGATGTCGCCCAGTTGCTCGAAGCGTCCCGAGGCGCCGCCATGGCCCGCGCCCATTTGCGTGTGCAGCAGAATCGGGCCGCCGCCCGTCATCGCGGCGCGCAGCCGCTGCACCCATTTGAGCGGCTCCCAATAGGTCACGCGGGGATCGGTCAGCCCTCCCACCGCCAGAATCGGCGGATAATTCAGCGCGCTCACATTGTCGTAGGGCGAGTAAGCTTTGAGCCGGTCGAAGGCGCTCGCGTCGGCAATCGGATTGCCCCATTCCAGCCATTCAGGCGGCGTCAAGGGCAGATCGTCCCGCAGCATCGTGTTGAGCACATCGACGAAGGGCACGCCGGCGACAATGCCCGCGAAGAGCCCCGGCGCCATGTTGGCGACGGCGCCCATCAACATGCCGCCAGCGCTGGCGCCCTGCGCGATAATCGCGCCCTCAAACGTATAACCTGCGCCGATCAACTGCCGCGCGCAGGCGATAAAATCGGTAAAACTATTGGTCTTGTGTTCGAGCTTGCCGTTCTCATACCAACTCCAGCCCTTATCCACGCCGCCGCGCACATGCGCGAGCGCATAGACGAGGCCGCGATCGACCAACGACAGCGCATTCGAGTCGAAACTCGCCGAGAGCGCGTCGCCATAGGCGCCGTAGCCATAGAGCAGCAGCGGCGCGCCTGCGCCGGGGCTAAAATCGGCGCGATGCAGCAGCGTGATCGGCACGCTTTCGCCGTCCTCGGCTTTGGCGAACAGCCGCCTCGTGACGTAATTTTTTGGGTCGTGGCCGGAGGGAATCTCCTCGCGCTTAACCAAAACGCGCGTGCGCGAAACCATGTCGTAGTCGTAGATTTCTCGCGGAGTCGTCATCGACGAATAGGTGAAGCGCAGCGTCGTCGTATCGAATTCGAGTCCGGGTTCAAGAGAAAGCGCATAGGCTTCCTCGGCGAAGTCGATCGCGTGCGCCTCGCCGCTCGCCAATTCCCTTATTTTGAGGCGCGGCAGCGAGTGTTCACGCTCGACCCAGACGAGATGCTTCGCATAGACGGTGTAGCTATCGATCATGCGGCCCGGTCGATGCGGCACAAGCTCGCGCCAGTCTTCACGCGGCGCCGACGCAAGCGGCGCCGAAAAAATCGCGAAATCTTCGGCGCCGTCGGCGTTGGCGTGGATGTAGAGGCGGTCGCCATGCGGCTCGACATCATAGCGCAGGCCCGGCTCGCGCGGCGCGACGCAGCGCGGTTTCGTTCCGGCGTCGATCAGATCGACGAGATGACACTCGCTGGCGTCGTGGCCGTGGATCGAGACCACGGCGAACCGCCGGCAGCGGCTTTCGCGCAGCGCGACGAACCAGGCCGGATCGATCTCCTCGATGACGAGTCGATCGTTCTTGGGGCTGGCGCCGACGACATGGCGAAAGATTTGCGCGGTGCGATGATTTTCGTCGACGCGCACATAGTAAAAGCTCTTCGAATCGCTGCTCCAGACAAGGGCTCCATTGGTCTCGCGCACGACGTCGGGCCGGTCGTCGCCATCTTGCAGCGCGCGCGTGCGGATGGAATAGAGCTCGGAGCCTTTGTCGTCGACGCTCCAGCCGAGCTGTGCGTGGTCGGGCGCGTGAACCGTCTCGCCGATGTCGAAAAATTCCGCGCCTTTGGCGAGCGCGTCGCCGTCGAGCAGGATTTCTTCATCGCCGCCTTCGCGCTTGCTGCGGCAATAGAGCGGATGCTCGCCGCCGTCGCGATAGCGCTCGAAATAAGCGAAGGGGCCGTCCGGCGAAGGCGCGTCCGCGTCGTCTTCCTTGATGCGCCCGCGCATTTCGGCGACGAGCGTCTTTCGCAAGGATTTGAGCGGCGCCATCACGCGGTCGCAATAGGCGTTTTCCGCCTTGAGCAGCGCGGCGATGTCCTTGGGCAGGGCGCGACCATCGCGCAACACCTCGCGCCAGTTTTGCGCCGCGAGCCATGAATAGGGGTCGCTCAGCGCGCGCCCGTGATAGTTGCGCAGGGTCGGGCGGGCTTCGGCGCGTGGCGGCGTGGCGCTGGACGTGTCCAGACGCGGCGTCTCGCCGGCGCCTTTGTCGTGCTTGGTCATATCGCGGCTCCGTCGATTGCGCGAGGCGTCGTCGCGGGCGCGAGAAGCCGCGTACGTCGGGGGCGCGAGGGCTCTAGCCGTCGGCGCCGTGAGAGGCGGCGGAGTTGTTCTGGGCGTTCGCGAGCCGCTTGATCGCCTCGAGCACAAGTGGCTTCAGCCCGGCGCCGCCGTGGGCGACATGCTCGATAATGCCGGCGCGCATGCGCGGGTCCCAAAATTTCTTGATGTGGTCGGCGACTCCGGCGGCGCCGTCCGAATGACGTTGCGAGCCGAAGAAATCGCCAATCTGGTTGGCCATTTTCACCAATGTGTCGGAACTGCTATGCGACATGAGCGGACGCCTGTTCGATTATGCGGTCGGGATGGGTGAAGATTTCGAACTCGCGCCCGCGCATTATCGCGACGAGCGTCATGTTGCAAGCTTGCGCCGTGCGCACCGCGAGCGCCGTCGGAGCGGAGATGGCGGCGATGACCGATGCGCCGATGCGCGCGGCCTTTTGCACGAGTTCGACCGAGACTCGGCTGGTCATCAGCACGACGCCGGAGGAGCCGGCGACGCCCCGTCGCGCCAGCGCACCCGCGAGCTTGTCGAGCGCGTTATGGCGTCCGACATCCTCGCGCAGGATCAACGCGTCGGTCGCTGGATTCCAGAAGGCGGCGGCATGCACCGCGCGCGTCTCCTGGTTGAGCTTTTGGGCGGCGGGCAGGCGATCCATCGCCTCGATCAGCGCCGTCGCGCGCACGCGCAAGGCGTTTTCCAGCGCCGGTAAATCGCGCGTCGCCTGTTCGAGGCTCTCAATGCCGCACAGGCCGCAGCCTGTGGGCCCGGCCATCGAGCGCCGGCGCTCGGCATATTGCGGCTGATGCTCGCCCGGCAACCAGCTGCGCAATTCGATCCCGAGTTCCGAGGCGACGATTTCGACATCGAGCGCCCGCGCGTTTGCGTCGATCAGGCCTTCGGTTATGGCGAAACCGACCGCGAAATCTTCCAAATCCGCGGGCGTCGCCATCATCACCGCATGGGTCGCGCCGCCATAGGTGAAGGCGACCGGCGTCTCCTCCGGAATGACGCGCGACCCCGGCGCCGCCGCCTCAAGGCGACGCGCCAGGCAGGATACTCTGACCGTCGGCGCTGGTATCGCCTCGCTCATTCCGCCGCGTCGATCTTGCTCGCGATACGGCGGCTGGCCTCCGTCAATTCGCGATATTGCTGCTGCCAGTCGGTCGGACCGTTGGAGGGCGACACTTGCACGGCGGTCACCTTATATTCGGGACAATTGGTCGCCCAGTCCGAATTGTCGGTGGTGATCACATTGGCCTGCGTCATCGGGTGATGGAAGGTCGTATAGACGACGCCCGGCGCCACACGGTCGGTGATGACGGCGTGCAGCGATGCTTCGCCGGCGCGGCTCTGCACCCGCACCCAATCGCCGTCCTTCACGCCGCGCAACTCGGCGTCGTGCGGATGGATTTCCAGCACGTCCTCGGGATGCCACTGGCTGTTCTGCGTGCGCCGCGTCTGTGCGCCGACATTATATTGCGACAGGATGCGCCCCGTGGTGAGCAGCAGCGGAAAGCGCGGCCCGGTCTTCTCGTCGGTCGGCACATATTCGGTGATGACGAATTTGCCCTTGCCGCGCGCGAAAGTTTCGATGTGCATGATTGGAACGCCGTGCGGATTATCGTCGTTGCAGGGCCATTGCACCGAGCCCTCCTTGTCGAGCTTGTCGAAGGACACGCCCGCGAAGCTCGGGGTCAGCCGCGCGATTTCGTCCATGATCTCGCTGGGGTGGGTGTAATTCCAGCCAAGACCCATGGCGTTGGCGATCAATTGGGTGATCTCCCAGTCGCCATAGCCATTCTTGGGGCTCATCACCTTGCGCACGCGCTGGATGCGACGTTCCGCGTTGGTGAAGGTGCCGTCCTTTTCGAGGAATGTGCAGCCCGGCAAAAAGACGTGGGCGTAATTGGCCGTCTCGACCAGGAACAGATCCTGCACCACGACCAGATCCATCGCCGCGAGGCCAGCGGAGACATGTTTGGTGTCGGGATCGGATTGGAGAATGTCCTCGCCCTGCACATAGAGCCCCTTGAACGTGCCGTCGACGGCGGCGTCGAACATATTGGGGATGCGCAGACCCGGCTCGGGATCGAGCTTGACGCCCCATTCGGCCTCGAACTCCGCCCGCACCGCGTCGTTCGTCACATGGCGGTAGCCCGGAAGTTCATGCGGGAACGAGCCCATGTCGCAGGAGCCCTGCACGTTGTTCTGGCCGCGCAACGGATTAACGCCGACGCCGCGCCGGCCAAGATTGCCGGTCGCCATGGCGAGATTGGCGATGCCCATGACGGTGGTGGAGCCCTGGCTGTGCTCCGTCACGCCGAGGCCATAATATATCGCGCCATTGCCGCCAGTGGCGTAGAGCTTTGCCGCCGCGCGCAGATCGGCGGCGGGAACGCCGGTGAATTTCTCGCTTTGTTCGGGGCTGTTGCGGTCTTCGGCGACGAAGGCGGCCCAATCCTGGAACTCGTCCCAGTCGCAGCGTTCGCGCACGAATTTCTCGTTGACGAGGCCCTCGGTGACGATCACATGCGCCATCGCCGTCACGACGGCGACATTGGTGCCAGGCTTCAGCGGCAGATGATAATCGGCCTCGATATGCGGCGAGCGCACGAGGTCAATGCGGCGGGGATCGACGACGATCAGATGCGCTCCGTCGCGTAGACGCGCCTTCATGCGCGAGGCGAACACCGGATGCGCGTCGGTCGGATTGGCGCCGATGACGACGATCACATCGGCGTCGTCGACCGAGTCAAAGTCCTGCGTCCCCGCCGACGTGCCGAAAGCCTGGTTGAGGCCGTAGCCGGTGGGCGAATGGCAGACGCGCGCGCAAGTGTCGGTGTTGTTATTGCCAAAGCCGGCGCGGGTCAGCTTCTGCACCAGATAGCTTTCTTCATTGGTGCAGCGCGAGGAGGTGATGACGCCGACCGAATCCTTGCCGTATTTGGCCTGGATTTCCTTGAAGCGGCGGGCGGTGAAGCCGATCGCCTCGTCCCAGGAGACGACGCGCCAAGGCTCGTGAATCGAATCGCGGATCATCGGTTCGAGCAAGCGCTCGCGATGCGTCGCATAGCCGTAGGCGAAGCGGCCCTTGATGCAGCTATGGCCGTGATTGGCCTTGCCGTCCTTCCAGGGCGACATGCGCACGACTTCCTCGCCGCGCATCTCGGCCTTGAAGGTGCAGCCGACGCCGCAATAGGCGCAAGTGGTCACCGCCGAATGTTCCGGCTGGCCGATCTCGATCACCGATTTTTCGGTCAGCGTCGCGGTCGGGCACGCCTGCACGCAGGCGCCGCAAGAAACGCATTCCGACTCGAAAAAGGCTTCCGACATGCCCGGCGACACGCGGCTGTCGAAGCCGCGACCGCTGATCGTCAGAGCGAAAGTGCCTTGCACCTCTTCGCAGGCGCGCACGCAGCGATTGCAGACGATGCACTTCGAAGGATCGTAGGTGAAATAGGGATTCGATTCGTCTTTCGGCATCCAGTCGAAATTGGCCGCGCCACTGTTGCGCGCGAAAACGTGATTGGCGCCGTCGTAGCCGTAGCGCACCTCGCGCAGCCCGACCGCCCCGGCCATATCCTGCAATTCGCAGTCGCCATTGGCGGCGCAGGTCAGACAGTCGAGCGGATGGTCGGAGATATAAAGCTCCATCACGCCGCGGCGGATCGCCTTCAGACGCGGTGTCTGCGTGTGCACGGAAATGCCGGGCGCGACCGGCGTCGTGCAGGAGGCCGGCGTGCCGTTGCGCCCGTCGATCTCGATGAGGCAAAGCCGACAGGAGCCAAAGGCCTTGATGCTGTCGGTGGCGCAGAGTTTGGGGATTTCCGTCCCGATCTCCATCGCCGCGCGCATGATCGACGTGCCCTCGGGCACGGTCACGCTTTGCCCGTCGATGGTCAGCGTGACGAGTTTCGAAGACTTCGATACGGGCGTTCCGAAATCGGTTTCCTTGATCAGGTTCATGGTTAGTACCTCACTCGGCGGCGGCTTCAAGGGCCGGCTTGTGGAAGTCTTCGGGGAAGTGACGTAACGCGCTTTCGACCGGGAAGGGCGCGAAGCCTCCCAGCGCGCAAAGTGAACCAAGTTTCATCGTCTAGCAAAGATCCTTGAGCAGATCGATGTTGGCGGCGACATTCTCGCCGGCGCGGATCTTGTCGATGGTCTCGACGCCGCGGATCGAACCGATGCGGCAGGGCGTGCATTTGCCGCAGCTCTCGATCGCGCAGAACTCCATCGCGAAGCGCGCCATCCACGACATATCCACCGTGTCGTCGAACACGACGAGCCCGCCATGGCCGATCAGGCTGTTGACCTTCGTGTAAGCCTCGTAGTCGAAACGAGTCTCGAACAGCGATACCGGCAGATAGGCGCCGAGCGGGCCGCCAACCTGCACGGCGCGGACGGGCCGGCCCGAACGCGCGCCGCCGCCGATGTCGTTGACGATCTCGTTCAGCGTCAGGCCGAACGGCGCCTCGAACAGCCCGCCATGCTTGACGTTGCCGGCGATCTGCAACGGAATGGTGCCGCGCGAGCGGTCCATGCCATAGGCGTAATAGGCGGCTCCGCCGTCAGCCAAAATCATCGGCGCGGTGGCCATCGAGAGCACGTTGTTGACGACCGTCGGCTTGCCGAACAGACCGACATGCGCCGGTAGCGGCGGCTTCGCGCGCACGATGCCGCGCTTGCCCTCGAGGCTTTCGAGCAGCGAAGTTTCCTCGCCGCAGACATAGGCGCCGGCGCCCATGCGCAACTCGATGTCGAAGGAGAAATCCGAGCCGCGCACTTGCTTGCCGAGCGCGCCGGCGGCGCGGGCGGCCACCAGCGCCTCCGCGAAGATTTGCGCAGCGATCGGATATTCGGCGCGCAGATAGACATAACCCTTGTCGGAGCCGACGGCGAAGCCGCAAATGGTCATGCCTTCGATCAGCGAAAGCGGATCGCCCTCCATGATCATGCGGTCGGCGAAGGTGCCTGAGTCGCCCTCGTCGGCATTGACCACGACGTAGCGTTTATCGCCGGGGCAATCGGCGACGGTCTTCCATTTGACGCCGGTCGGGAAACCCGCGCCGCCGCGGCCGCGCAGGCCCGAGGCGGCGATCTCGGCGATGGTCGCGGCGGGGCCAATCGAGAAAGCGCGGTCGAGACCCTTATAGCCGCCATTGGCCGTGTATTCGGCGTAGGATACGGGGTCGATCCGGCCGCAGCGCTGGAAAGTCACACGCTGCTGGCGCGCGAAATAGGGGTGTTGTTCGACGAGGCCGATCGAGGATTTGTGCTCGCCGCCGGAGAGGAATCCGGCGTCGAACAACGCCGGAACGTCAGCGGCCGTCACATTGCCGTAACCAACACGGCCTGCCGGCGTCTCCACCTCGACCAAAGGTTCGAGCCAGAGCATGCCGCGCGAGCCGTTGCGAACGATCTCGACATCAAGGCCGCGCGCGGCGGCTTCCTTCTGGACCGCGGCGACGACCTTCTTGGCGCCCATGGCGAGCGCGGCCATGTCGCGGGGAATGTACATCTTGGTCATGCGCTTCTAGCCTCTTGCGCGAGTTCGTCGAGCTTGGCGCCGTCGACCCGGCCGAGGGGTTCGTCGTCAAGCATCGCGGAGGGACTGTGCGCGCAAAGTCCGAGACAGTACACGGCTTCCACGGTCAAGGCGCCGTCCGGCGTCGTCTTGCCCCAGTCGAGCTTCAGACGGGCGAGAAAATCCAGCGCCATCTTCTCGGCGCCCATGGACTGGCAGGACTCGGCCCGGCAGATTTTCAGCACATGACGGCCCTGCGGCTCGCGTTTGAAGTCGTGATAAAAGGTCACCACGCCATGCATCTCGGCGCGCGAAATATTCAGCGCCTCGGCGAGTTGCGGCACGGCGACTTCCGGCACATGGCCGAATTCGTGCTGCAGAGCGTGAAGAATGGGCAAGGCGGGACCCTCCAGCCCGAGATGGGCGGCGATGATCTCTTGCGCCCGCCCGGCGTCCCACGGTACGGCTCCAGACATTTCTTCCCCTTGCGATCTAATGCTAGACGGTTGTTGAGACCCCGCCTTTTTTCCCTATTTAATAACACGCTGCCGCAAAACAACGCCGCGATCAATGGGCTCCTTTCGTAGCCCGATAGGCGGCGTCTATCAACTCACCAGCGTCTTGCTCGCGGCGAGCTTGCGCGCCTCGGCGACCAGCGCCGCCACCAGCGGGATCACCGGATCGCGGAGCGGCACGACAAGGCCGATCTCGTGCACGGCCTCGGGCTCGACGATCGGTATGGCCCGCACGGGTTCCCCGACCCTCAAAGTCGCGGCGAGCTTTTCCGGCATGACGGTCGCCCAATGACCGGCCCTTACATGGTCGTAAAGCAAAATGACCGAATTCGACTCCAGCGTTGTCAGCGGCGCGCGCCCGGCCTCTCGCATCAGCGCGTCGACGATGCGGCGATTTTGCATGTCGGGCGTCAGCAGGCAAAGCGGAATCTGGCCGACATCGGACCAGGTGACGCGATCGCGGTCGCCGAGCGGATTGCCGGCGACGGTGAGCAGACAGTATCGCTCCATGCAGAGTGGAACCGTTCGCACCCGCCCCAGCGGCTCATTGTCGAGATAGGTGAGACCCGCGTCGATATCGAGATTGTCCAGCATCGACAGGATTTCGGTGGAGGGCGCCGACAACACCTTGAAGCGCACGCCGGGGTGCTTTTCGAGAAAGGGCGCGGTCAGCGCCGAGACGATGCCGAGGGCCGTGGGAATGGCGGCCATTTTCAGCTGGCCGGAGAGGCCTTCCCGCAGCGTGCGCACCTCGATCCGCATCGCGCGCGCGTCGGAGACGATGCGCTTGGCCCAGATCAGCACGCGCTCGCCTTCCTTGGTGAGCCCGTGGAAACGCGACGAACGGTTGACCAGCAGCACGCCGAGCATTTCTTCGAGCTGCTTTATGCCCGCCGAGAGAGTGGGTTGCGTCACGCCGCAGATTTCGGCCGCGCGCGAAAAGCTGTGCTCCTTGGCGACCGTGATAAAAAATTCCAGTTTGTCTATCACCTGACCCCGAAGCCCCGCCGCGCTCGCGCGCATTAGGGCAGAATAGCACGACGCCTCCCCCTCCAAAGCCTCAAAAACCGGGCGCGGGACCAGAAATTGGCCTCAAGGGCATGGCTTTGCCGCATTTTACGTCGATTTGAAGGTTCGATCTTTCGCGGCTATTGTGGCGCGAGCGCGTAAAGTCCTGCCGACTCCGACACTCAAAGAGAAGATTTGGATGCATCTGCCGGAAAAACGCATATTTCACGGACTTGTCGCCCTGGCGTCGGTTCTGCCGATCGCTTTCGCGGCGCCAGCGCAGGCTACGCCCTCCGTGGTGATCGACGTCGCCTCCGGGCAGATCCTGGAGCAGGAAGACGCCACGGCGGTCTGGTACCCGGCCTCGGTCACCAAGCTGATGACCGTCTATGTGGCGCTCGACGCGGTGCGTCAGGGTCGGCTGACCTTCGACACGCCCTTGGTCGTTTCGGCGCGCGCGGCGAAAATGGCGCCCTCGAAGATGGGCTTTCGCCCCGGCTCCGAGGTCACGCTTCGCAACGCGCTGATAATGTTGATGGTGAAGTCGGCCAATGACGTCGCCGTCACCGTCGCCGAAGGCGTGTCGGGCTCGGTGGAGGCCTTCGCCGATGAAATGAACAAGGCGTCGGCGGCGCTGGGCATGCGCGAGTCCAATTGGGTCAATCCCAATGGCCTGCCGGATTCGCTGCATGTCACCTCCGCGCGCGATCTCGCCATTCTGGGCCGCGCCCTGCTGCTGCAATTTCCCGAATCCGCAGGCCTCTATAATATCGGCGCGATGCAACTCGGCGGAAGGATCACGGCGAACCACAACGGGATGCTCAGCCGCTATCCCGGCGCCGACGGCATGAAGACCGGCTTCACCTGCCCCGCCGGCTATAATCTCGTCGCTTCCGCCACCCACGGCGGCCAGAAGCTGATCGCCGTGGTGTTGGGAGCGCCGACGCCGGCGTCGCGCACGGCGAAGACGGCCGCGCTGCTCGACCGCGCCTTCCAGACCGGCGCTCCGATGGGCGCGCTCGAATCCTTGCCGAGCAACCAGGGCGCCGCCCCGCCCGACTTGCGCGACACCGCCTGCCGCCACCGCGCCAAAGCCACCCAGGCGTTCATGGCCGAGGTCGAGAATATGACGATTCCAATCAGCGCGGCGCCGACGGGAAATCCCGTGCTCGACGCGTTGGCCGGCGGCCGACAGTCGGTCAGCGTCAGGGATCTCGCGCGTTTGCCGCGTCCGTTCTTTACGCCGGTCGTCGTCTACGCCGGTCGCGCGCCGGGCTATCAAGGCCCGGTTGCGCGCGTGCGCCCGGCGGGCGTTCCGATTGGCGCCGCCGCCGAGGCGACGGCCTATACGGGCGAAAAGAGCGAGGGCGCCGCCGAGGCCTCGCCAATTTCCCACCCCGCGCCGGACGCCGAGCCGCTGCGCGGCGCGGCCAGCGACAAGCACGCCAAGGCGCCGCCGCCGCCAAAACCCGAAGCGAGCGAGACGCCGCCGCCGGCGAAATCCCACGTCGTCAAGGCCGAGCACGCCAAGGCCGCGCACGTCAAGGCCGCGCACGCCAAGGGCAACGCGAAGGCCGCCGCGCTCGAAGCGAAAAAGCCTCAAAAGAAAACCGAGGCCAACGCGCATAAAGAGCACGCCGCCGCGCATCCGGCCCAGAAGGGTAAGGCCGTGTCCAAACATGCCGAAAAGCCGCAAAAGGGCAAGGCTGACGCCGCCAAGCCCAGCGACGCGGGCGACGCCGGCCAATGAGCGCTCAGGACACGACGGGTCAGGACTTGGCGACGCAAGACGGCAGCCGGACCGCGCGGCGTCCGCCGCCGCCGCTGCCGCTCACCGTGCTGACGGGGTTCTTGGGCGCCGGCAAGACGACGCTGCTCAATCGTCTGCTGGCCGCGCCGGAACTCGCGGACACGCTCGTGTTGATCAATGAATTTGGCGATGTCGGGCTCGATCATCTGTTCGTCGAGAAAATCGACGGCGACATGATCGTGATGAGTTCGGGCTGCGTCTGCTGCACCATTCGCGGCGATCTCGTCGCCACGCTG
>Ga0182030_10009127_pt1 | contig 20362 bp, 17 predicted proteins | sample 812S3MmetaG_FD_121299 | JGI IMG/M metagenome (GOLD analysis project Ga0182030, IMG submission 121299) | Permafrost microbial communities from Stordalen Mire, Sweden - 812S3M metaG (Illumina Assembly) | ecosystem: Environmental > Terrestrial > Soil > Wetlands > Permafrost | place: Sweden... | reverse complement strand
CCATGACCGCCGAGAAACTTGGTGGCCGAGTTCACCACAATATCCGCGCCCCACTCGATTGGCCGCACCAGCGCCGCCGAGGCTGAGGTGTTGTCAATGACCAACGGCAGCTTGTGCTCGTGCGCAATCGTCGCCAGCTTCTCAATGTCCACCACGTCCAGCTTGGGATTGCCCAGCGTCTCGGTGTAAACTGCACGGGTTTTTTCGTTGATGGCCGCACGCAGTCCGTCGTAGTCGTCCGCATCCACAAAACGTACTGTAATGCCCAGCCGAGGCAGCGTGTAATGGAAGAGATTGTAGGTGCCGCCGTAAAGTGAGGTCGTTGAAACAATCTCGTCACCCGCGCCAGCCAGTGTGGTTGCAATCAGCGTCTCCGCAGCCTGTCCGGATGCCGTTGCCAGCCCCGCCACGCCACCTTCAAGAGCGGCCACGCGCTTTTCAAAAACGTCGGTGGTAGGGTTCATGATGCGCGTATAGATATTGCCAAACTCCTTCAGCGCAAACAGCCGCCCCGCGTGGTCCGCATCGTTGAAGAGATACGAAGTGGTCTGGTAGATGGGCACGGCGCGCGAACCAGTGGTTGGGTCCGGGACTTGACCGGCATGAACGGCAAGAGTGGCAAGATGCTGCTTTGTTTCCGACATTCTCTTCTCCTTGAAAGGCCTTGTGGTTCAAGTGGTTCTAGTGGTTTAACGCTGTTTGTTGGTACTGAAAAACAAAAAGCGGCCCGAATCCTCTTCGGACCCGGGCCGCCTGACTGCAAGATCGGTTGCGCTTAACGCATCTGCCGCTCACGAGCCACACGGACGGGTCCGCACCCCATGCACATACACATGGCCATGACCTCAGTTCCGTAGATCGAAGAGTTCGGCATAAAGAAAAGTATTCATGGAAGATGGGGGAGATGTCAAATGGAATCAGTTCAATCGTATCGTATTATCTGTAAGACAATATCGTATTGTGTCATAATACTGCTATGGGTGCCCCCCGCCAATCACGCGTATTTACCATCAGCTTTCCTGAGGAACTTGCGAAGCAGGTGGTTGCTGTTGCCGATGAAGAGAGCCGCAACATCAGCGAACTCTTCCGCGAAGCCTTTCGCACCTACAGAGCAGAACGACTGCAACGCAAACTACTGGCCGCACGCCTGGCTGCTTCGGAGCGAACCCCAAGGCAATTGACAGAAGATGACGTAGAATCGGTCGTCGATGAGATTCGGGCAAAGCAATTTGCCAGAAAGCGGCGAAGCGCTTGATCTGCGTCTTCGACTCAGGAGTCTGGATATCTGCCTTCCATTTTGGGGGAACTCCACTCGCTGCATTAAATCACGCCTTCGACCATCAGCAAATTGCAGTCTGTGACGCGATTTTGTTTGAAATCCACGCCGTTCTGACCGGCAAATTTGGTTGGACCAAAGCGGATGTCGATAGCATTCTCGCTGAATATCTTGCCGATGCGATCAAAGTGAAAATCGCTGGAGATTTGCACGGTGTTTGTCGCGATCCAAAAGATGACATGATCTTTGAGTGCGCTGTACTCTCAAGGGCAAACGTGATTGTATCGGGCGACAAGGATTTATTGGTAGTTGAAAGCCATAATGGAATTCTGGTTGTGATGCCACGCGAGTTTCTCAAAATGTCGCAGTAACTTACTTGTCCGCCTTCCAAACAAACGCCCCCGCCTGCGGCAATCCAATATGCGCAAACACACGATAAACAAACTGACGCGCCATCTCTGTCGAATCGACCGGGTGGTTATAAAACGTCGGAATCACCGGAAAGATAACAGCGCCAGCCTCAGCGGCCAGCGTCATATTGCGCAGATGGATGCGATTGAACGGCGTCTCCCGCACGCAAAGAATCAGCGGGCGGCGCTCCTTGAGCGTGACATCGGCGGCGCGGGCAATCAGCGAATTGGCAAGCCCGTTGGCAATAGCCGCCAGAGTTCCCATGGAGCAGGGCAACACGATCATTCCATTGGATGGATAGCTGCCGCTGGCAATAGCCGCGCCAATATCTGCATCCGAGTGTTGCTCTGTCTTGGTCGGTGCCGAGCCCAGAAGTTTCTCAAGCAGATTATTGCGACCGGAAACACCAAGCTCCTCAGCCATCACGCGCAACGAGTTTTCGGAGGGTACAAAGTGTACTCGCGCCACTCGCTCATCTGCCTCCAGCACGCGCAGCATCTCGCGGCTAAAGATGGAGCCAGATGCGCCGGTCATGGCAACGGTGAGATTTGCGGATTCCATTCGGCGGACTCCTGATTGTAAGATGGGAAACAGTCTATATAAATTGCTGCGGCTGACACACGCGTGCTCACGCAGGCGGCCGGACCCAGGCCATTAGCCGCGTGGCAGCGTTGGTTCGTCCTCGCCGAAGAGTTCTTTGCCATCCTCAACAAAGCTGATGAGCACAACCACGCTCGAACCAACGAGTCCGACAAAAAACAGCACTTCGAGAAGACGCATGAAGAATACCACAATAGCCATAGGCTCATTGTAGCCTGATTTCCGGCCAACCCACAGCGTTTTTTGTCGCGGCAGAGCAGTTTCATCGCCTGTTTCCACGCCTGCATCCCCTGATGCGATAAACTCGCCCCTATATGCAGTCTTCATCTGTTCCGTTGAAATCCCATAGGTTGGGAGCATGGAAGTTATGGGCCGCCGCAGCTCTCTCCGCTGGCCTGCTGGAGTTGCCGTTTCCGCTTGCCGGACCCATGCCCACGTGGCGCGCCGTCTTTGCGTGGTTCGGGTTGGTTCCGCTTTTATCGGCAATCCTGTCGCCTGCCTGCGCAGATTCCCCCCGTCCTTTGCGCCGCGCCTTTTTGCTGGCCTATGTCTGCGGCATTCTCTGGTATGCGGGCAACTGCTACTGGATCTATGACACGATGCTGCTGCACGGCGGGCTGCCGCCACTTGTTTCATTCCTGCTGTTATTGGGATTCAGCCTGGTGCTGGGACTTTATTTTGGCGTCTTTGGCCTCAGTCTGGCGCTGATTCGCAAGGCCACCGGCAGCATCCGGATGGCTTTGGCTGCCGCTCCTATAATTTGGGTTGCGCTCGATCTGGCCGCCTCACGCATCACCTCAGTTCCGTGGGATCAACTCGGCTACTCGCAGGTGGATAACGCGCTGGTAACTCAGCTTGCGCCCTGGACCGGCGTCTACGGCATCAGCTTCCTGCTGGTTGCTGCCAACTCTATGATGGCGGAAGGCGTTCTGATCAGGAGCGGCACTCTAGTCCGTACGCAAGGGCATCGCATTCCTGGTATAGGCGGAGCCTTGCTGATGATGATCGCAATGTCGGCAGCGATGATGGCCCCACCCAAGCCCGCCCCCACAGCCACAGCCGTTCTCGTCCAGCCCAATCTCGACGTAGCCGCAGACAACCGCTGGCTTGGTCCCGGCCAGTGGGATCAGCACATCGCGGAACTCACAAAACTGGCCGACGAGCAATGCAAAACTTATCTCGCCGGAATCCCTGAAACCGGCGCGCCCACTGGCGAAATCCTCTGCCCACCTTACCCCACGCATCCTGATCTGGTGGTGTGGCCAGAAGCTCCTGCTCCGTTCATTGAGCAGGACCCGCGCTTTCAGCAAACGATGGCCGCCCTTGCTCGCCATGAGCAATCGCCGCTAGTGGTCGGCAACATCGGCGAGACTCTTTCCTCAGAGGATCAGAGTTGGCATTACTTCAATTCCGCGCTCATCGTCGGCGCGGACGGTGCCCGCTTTGGCCGCTATGACAAGATCCACCTCGTCCCCTTTGGCGAGTACATTCCTTTTCAGCGTTGGCTCACCTTTGCCCACAAGCTCACCGGTCAGGTTTCCTCCTTCACTCCCGGTCAAGCACACAAGGTCTTTCGCTTGAACGGCCACAGCTACGGTGTTTTTATCTGCTACGAGTCCGTCTTTGCCGATGAGATCCGCCAGTTTTCGCAACTCGGCGCAGAGGTTCTGGTCAACATCAGCGACGACGGTTGGTACGGCGATACCAGCGCACCGTGGCAACACTTGAACATGGCGCGGATGCGAGCCATTGAGAACCGCCGCTGGATTCTGCGCGACACCAATACCGGCGTCACCGCTGCGATTGATCCCTATGGCCGCGTCCGCCAAAGCATTCCCCGCCACGCCGTAGACGCTCTGCCCGCGCAGTACGGCTTCCGCAGCGACATTACCTTCTACACCGCGCACGGAGACATCTTTGCGTGGGCTTGCGTTGTGCTTGGGTTGGGGATTGTTGGTTGGTCGGGGAAACAACTGCTGCGGCAGTAAACCGAGCATGATGTGTACCATGCATCATGTACAGAACCGCTACTAGTGGGCTTTCGGCGTGCTTTTGCCTGAAAAACTTTTCTGCGTATTTATTCGCTAGGCGTCAGTGTAGGCAAAATATTTTCTTGAAGTACCCTATTCATTTTAATGCAACACTTAGTTACCAATAAGTAACTATAACGTTGGATCGTGCTACCGCAGAGTATACTTGCTGTCGAGATAACATACTGCTCATCTGAGGCTTGAACATGAAACATACTTTGTGGTTTAGCATGGTTCTCCTGTTATCTGCGGCCTGTCCCACCTATGCACAGGAAGGATCACCCGCACCGGACGCTGGCATGAAGGGAGCCGAAAGCGTGAATTCCGAATTGGTTGCGGCTCGCACCGCTTCCAAGGAGAAACGCTATGCCGACTCTGAGGCTCTGATGCTCAAGGCAACTGCCTCCCATCCCGAGTTGATTCTTTCTTGGATGGAGTTAGGCTTGGCGCAGATCGGCTTGAAGAAGTATACCGATGCGGAAAATAGCTTCAAGGTTGCGCTGGGAATAGATTCGGCATCTCTGAGACTGGTCCGTGCCAATGACTTCTACCAACAACCTGACAAGAAAGATGCGGTAGCATCCACCGCTACTCGCGCCACTCGCAATACCGCAGTCGGTGGCACGGTCGTCAATACACAGAGCCGCACCCCGGAAATTCAGGGCGTTGCCTACAGTAGCCTAGGCGAGATTTACATTCGAACGAACAGAGTTGCCGAGGCTCAGGCGGCTTTCGACACCGCTGCCAAGGTGTTCCCCAGTCAGGCTCCCCTCTATCGCCGCAATGAGACTATCTTCTTCTTCCAGACTGGCAAGTCCGACGCTCAGCTAGATGCCGCCGATAAGGCAATCGCCGTCGATCCTAGTCGCGCAATGCTTTACTACTTCAAAGGTCAAGCGCTGGTCTCTAAAGCCGCTGTTGATCCACAAACACAGAAGATGATCCTTCCTCCTGGCTGTGCCGAGTCCTATCAGAAGTATTTAGAGCTAGAGCCAAACGGCCAGTTCTCAAACGACGCCAAGGGAGTTCTCAATGCCGCTGGTTTGCCGCTCAAAAACGGCAAACTCGCTGACAAGCGTTAACCCTCCGTAGCGAGTGGTATAAAGGATGGGGCAGGTACTTGTGACTTGCCTACACCTACAGATCCAGCGCTGTAACCTGTAAATTATTCGATATGCATCACAAGGAAGAGGAACACCATGAGCGAAGCAGGCGCACTTGAAGTTATCGTCAATCAACAGGTTATAGCAGCCATGAAGGCGCATGATGCCGAGCGGACCACCACTCTGCGCCTGATCAAAAACGCACTCAAGAACAAGGCGATTGAAAAGCGCGAGGCTCCCACGCAGGCTGAGTCGGAGCAGGTGCTGGCTACGATGATCAAGCAGCGGCGCGACTCGATTGAACAGTTCACCAAGGGCAACCGACCGGAACTGGCCGCCAAGGAAGCTGGCGAGATTGCTGTGATTGAGGAATTTCTTCCCAAGGCGCTCGACGAAGCAGGACTGGCAAATTTAGTCACTGAAGCTATCGCCGAGTTAGCCTCTGTATCCGGCAAAGCGCCCACACCCAAAGAGATGGGACAAGTAATCAAGGCTGTTCAGGCCAAGTTACAGGCCAATAGCTTCCGAGCCGAAGGTCGGCTGGTCAGCGAGTTAGTCAAGAAATCGCTGGCTGGATAAGTCGGTTACTTTATTGAGTTACAACTGCCTCCCATCCGCGCGCAAAAAACAGTGCAGAGATGGGAGGCGGTTGAATTTGATCCCAACGTTCTGAAGTTGCGAATCTTGGAAAGATGAATATCAATCTTGCTCAGGCGTGCTCTCCTCCGGAGAGACTGTGCTGTGCCTTGTAACAGAACCTTGCTCGTTCGTCCTTTCGTCGCGCTGCCGGAGCTAACTTGATATTCATCCTTGGAAAATAGTGCAGGAGGAGAAAGTTCCGTTTCAGATTTGGCAACAATCGGTTGGCGGCACGGCTAAAGCTGCGCTTTATCCAGACTGAAACTCATCAGGAATTACTCAAAATACTTCAGAGCGCAGACCCTCTGGCGGAGGAACCTGCTTGAGCAGGCCCAGTTCACCAATCAGCCGCTCTAGTCTGTTGCGTATGGCGGATGTGGGAGGAACCAGCGGCAGGCGAAGATGATCTTCGCAGCGTCCCATCAGGTTGAGTACGGTCTTCACGGGTGCTGGATTCGACTCCCAGAAGTTGGCCTCGAACAAACTGGCAAAGCGACGCTCAATTTCGCGGGCGTCGTGCCAATTGTTGTTGAGAGCGGCGCGAATCATCTGGCTGACCTCGGCGGGGGCCTCGTTGGCAGCCACGCTGATGAGGCCGTGTGCTCCAATGCCGATGGCGGCTAGAGCCAGATTGTCATCGCCAGAAAAGACTTTGAAGCCGCGCGGCATAGAATGAACAAGCTCTGCGATCTGGGGCAGCTTGCCGCTGGCTTCCTTGATGGCTTGAATATTATCCGCAGCCGCTGCCAGCCGGACGACTGTGGCCGGCTCCAGATTCGCAGCCGTCCGTCCCGGAACGTTATAAAGAGTTACAGGCAGCGGGTCAACAGCCCGCGCCAAGGCGAGAAAGTGTTGGTACTGGCCTTCCTGCGAGGGCTTATTGTAATAAGGATTGGCGGAGAGCACCGCGCTGATGCCTCGAATCTGCCGCAGCAAAGCGGCTTGGCGCAGTAGCACTCGGGTGGAGTTATGCGTGCATCCAGCCCACACCGGCACGCGACCGGCAGCCGCTTCAACCACCAGCGCAACCGCGTGCAGCCACTCGCCTTCATCGAGCGTGGCGGCTTCACCCGTTGACCCGCAGGCCACCAGAAAGTCGATTCCAGAGTCAATCTGCCAGTTTACCAACGCAATCAGCGCCGATTCGTCAATCGACCCATCCGCCTTGAAAGGCGTAACGATAGCTGTACCGCAACCCGTAGTTTCCATCACTCAAAAGTTTATAACGAAAGGGCGGCGTGGTGCAGAAATACCCTTCAATGGAGTGAAAAACCCACGAAGGACGAGATGGCGACTGACCTGCTCCTGAGAAGTGAGGAAGAATGTGAGACTGAATCGGGCATTATTCCTCCCTGAAACTGCAATGGAAGGCTGACTGCGCTGGGAAACAGCCACCGTGCGGAGCCTGATTTTTTCGAACAAGGCCAAGGGATGTGGAGTTAACGAGCGATAAAAAACATGAGCCAGCTCAAAACAATCGCCGAGCCTACAAAGAGTACGAAGCAATAAATACCATAGCGAAGCATGCGCCTGGGTGTATCGCGCTGCGTGATGCCGAAGACAGTGGACGCGAACAGGGCAAAGAGCACAACCGCAGCAAAGTGAGAGGGCTTGAACACTAGGACTTCCTCCCGGTGCGAAGATTGTGCGCATCCACGGCAGCGATCACATTGAGCAGTCCGGCGACTACGATAAAGCGCGTGCCGTAGTCGGCGGTGGTTATCTGCACCTGATCGACGCCCAGGCCGAGAACGCGGCCTACCAGATAGAGCAACCCATTGCCGAGATCGCCGATAAAGCCAAGAATATCGAGAATGTCGCTGGCACCAGAGAATATCTTGCCGTGCATGGCAACGCCGAGCGAAAACATACAGACAATGGACGCCGAGATCAGCAACCCGCGACCCCATTTGCGAAGCAGAAAATGCCCCGCTCCGGGGACCAGCCAGCCTGCGATCAGAGGCAGATAAACGAACCCTGTTGTTGTTGCCGCGTTCTTGTTGTCGTCAGTAGCCATTCCTTCTTGACTATAACGCATTGGGGCCGTGCAAAGTTCAGATGCGCACCAACTCGCTTTGCACGCGCCCGGTGACCCAGGCCTTGCCGGGAGCGGTGAGCATATCCACTTCGCTGCGCACGCCGTACTCCGGCAGATAGATTCCCGGCTCGACCGAGAAGCAGGTATTGGGCAATATCAGGCGCTCGTCGTGGGTTTCGAGATTGTCGAGATGAGCGCCTGCGCCATGTAGTTCCTGAGCAATGTTGTGGCCGGTGCGATGAGTGAAGAACTCGCCGAAGCCTGCCGAGCGGATCACGCTGCGGGCTGCGTCGTCGGCCTCGAAGCCACGGATGGGACGGCCTGCGGCAAAGGCTTGCTCAACAGCGAGGATGGCTGCACTGCGGGCGTTGCGGACGATCTCGAATATCTGCTGCTCGTGTTCGGTTGGTTCGCGGCCCACAACGCCGGTCCATGTGATGTCGTAAAAAATGCTGCCCGGTTTGTCGAGACGTCCCCAAATGTCAATGAGGATGAAATCGCCTTCGTTGATGGGCGCGGAGTGCTCGGCAGTTGGCTCATAGTGCGAGTCAGAACTGTTGGCATTGGCGCTGACGTTGGGTCCGTTCTCCCAGATCAGACCCTCGCGACGCATCGCTTCACTGAGCCATTGCACTAACTCGAACTCTGTAACCCCTGCTGCGCGGCCAGCACCTGGACGAAGACGACGACCAATCTCTTGCCAAGCCTCGGCAAGAATCGCGTCAATGGCTTGTTGCGCTGCGCCGTGACTGGCGATTTGCTCCTGGCTCAACACGGCCTCAAACTGGCTGACCAGATCGGCGGAGCTGACAATCTGTTTGCCGAGTCCGCGCAGAAATTCCACCGTCCCAGCATCCACCATCGAAACATACATGATGGCGTTGTTGGGCGAGTATTGCATGGCCAGCCGACGTGCCCCTGCCAGCATTGCCTCAACTCCTGCGGCTAGCTGCTGCCAACTTGCATACTGCGTCTTTGACCCCGGCAGCGCATCCAGGCGACTCTGCTCAATGCAATGCACCAGCTTGCGCGGCTCACCGACGGACGGCACAAAGTAATACCAGCGCCGTGTGATGTGGGCCTTGGCATCGAGGCCAAGGATGCGTTCACCGATGGGATCGCGGTGATGGTGATCGTAAAACAGCCAGCCGTCCAGACCAGCTTCACGGAGCGCGGCTTGCATCACTAAAAGATTCATAACGGTCATGATAGCGCCATCCACTGCTTCGACTGAAAAACACTCCCACTACAGACTTGGGCAGACGAGCGAGCAGAATGGGACAGTTCGCATGAGAAAACCAGAATGGGAATTCGTTAATGGTATGCCACGATTCCTATGTCAAACGCGACCGGGAGCTGTGTCATATTCGTACACGCATTCACGTTTTGCGTTTCAAATCACGATAACCAGCAGGGGACCCTCCATATGGCGACGCACGCAGTTTCTTCACTTCAGCCCGATGATTCTCACCCCGGTCTGTACCCTGACCCGCACTCGGACCCGCACCCTGACTCACACCCAGGTTCGCAGGCTGGTGCGCAGGCTGGCCCAGACCCAGACTCTCTTGACCCGTTCCTTGCTCTGCACAAGAACACGCTTGCAGAAGAGCCGAAGAAGCCGCGTCGAGAGCCAACCGGAGAGCTTCGCTATGTGGCGCGCCAGCCCATCATGGATGTGCATGGCAAAGTCTACAGCTACGAGTTGCTCTTCTGGAATGGACATGAGCCAGCCTTTCGTGCCGAGAGTGATATCGATTCCCGCGCACTGCTGGACAACGCAGTAGTCTTCGGCATCGAACACCTGGCGTGCGGATTGCCGGCTTTTGTGGAATGCATGCCGGAATCGCTGACCGAAGAGTGGGTGAACGTATTGCCTGCCAGCATGACGGTTGTAGAACTGCTGGCCGATACGGAGGCAACGCTGGGGCTTATCGAATCCTGCCGCAAACTGAAGGGGTTGGGATTCAAGTTGGCTCTCGATCAATTCAACGGAAAGACGGACTCGCAGCCGCTGGTGGAGTTGGCCGACTACATCAAGATAGACCTTTTCCACGTTAAAGCCACCGAGCGCAAGAGCATTTTGAGCCGACTGGCGGGTGCTGACGTCCGCCTGGTGGCAGAAAATGTTGAAACCCAGGAAGACTATAAACAAGCCTGCGAAGAAGGCTTCAATCTTTTTCAGGGCTATTACTTCTGTCGTCCTGAGCCACTCAAGAATCACAAGATTCCAGCCAATCGTCTGGTCCATCTGGAGATTCTGGAAGTGATGCAGAAGGAACCGATCGACCAGGCGCGATTGAGCCAGTTGATCATGTGCGACGCTTCACTCACATACCGATTGCTGCGGCTGGTCAACTCGCCAGTCTGCGCGATGCGCCAGGAGGTTGTCTCTATCCAGTCGGCGTTGATGCTGTTGGGTGAACAAACGACACGACGGATCGTGATGCTGGCCATTGCCAGTGACTTCAATACCGATCAGCCGGCAGAAATTCTTCGCATGGCGTTTGTGCGCGGGCGCTTCTGTGAGTTGGCCGCCAGCCTTTGCGGATTGATGCCCAGTGAGCAGTACCTTATCGGCATGGTCAGTATGTTTCCAGCGATGCTGCGCGTGTTGACGGAAGATCTGGTAAAGCTGTTGCCGTTGCGTGAACTTGCGCGCGATGCCTTGCTGGGCAAGGGAAATCAAGAGGGCTTGCTGTTGCACTGGCTGGTGTGCCACGAGAATGGCGACTGGGCTGGATGTGATGCGGTGATTCGCGACTATGGCCTGCCTCATGACCAGATCACACGCTTCCATGCAGAAGCCGTGGCATGGGCTAACAACGCACTCAACTCGGCAGGCTAAACAAATCTCTTTGCAGGTTTCGTGGGGGGCAAGCTTCAATACTTGATCTTGTTGACTGACGCGATCCATCCAGCAAAGCTGGCCCACGCTTCATCGCCCAGCAGTTGCGCGATTGGCAGTGCACGCGCAGTTTTGTCTTTGCGAAATTCGTCGTATAAAAACGCGTCGTCGAAGCCTGCACGCGCCGCATCCTCGGCGCTGGCACCATAATAGACGGCTTCAATCCGCGCCCAGTAAGCTGCGGCAAGACACATGGGGCAAGGTTCGCAACTGGTGTAAAGCTCGCAGCCTGTCAGCGTAAACGTGCTCAGAGTCTGGCAGGCATTGCGAATCGCATTGACTTCGCCGTGTGCTGTGGGATCGTTGGTTGCAGTCACGGTGTTTGCGCCTTCGCCTACAATGACCCCATCGCGAACAATCACGGCGGCAAATGGGCCTCCCGCTCCGCTCAGCGCATTCTCAGTGGCCAACTGGATTGTGCGTCGCAAGAACTCCGGGTTGCATTCGGCAGGCATCGAGGCTAGTGTATCGCAGATTGTCACTAGGGTTGAACGCAGTTCTTTGTGGGTCCATTGTTCTTGTCTTTTGTGCAATCATGTGGGTCAATAGCCTAGAATTTTTTCATGCTTGGTGTCAGCTCACCGCTTGAATTGTTGAATACTCGCATCGTGGCCTGTGAACGCTGCTCACGGCTGCGCGAGTACTGCGCTCAAGTGGCGAGTGTGCGTCGCCGCGCCTATGCCGATTGCGAGTATTGGGGTCGGCCAGTGCCCTCATTCGGCGACCCGCAGGCTCGTGTGCTGGTACTGGGACTGGCGCCTGGAGCACACGGATCAAATCGCACTGGACGACCATTTACCGGAGACGGCTCGGGAGACTTTCTGTATCCGACGCTGCATGAAGTTGGATTTGCGTCGCAGCCCAACGCCGAATCACGCAACGACGGCATGAAGTTGACCAATCTTTGGATCAGCGCCGTAGTTCGCTGCGCCCCACCAGCCAACAAACCTGCGCTTGCGGAGCAGCGCAACTGTGCACCATGGCTGGACGAGGAGATAACTTTGCTTGATAACTTGCGCGTCGTCGTCTGCCTGGGAAAGATCGCATTTGACGGGTCTGTGAACCATCTGCGCCGTACTGGCAAGCTGACGGAACGTACCGGAATACCATTTCATCATGGCGCTGAATATGCGTTGTCTAATGGCGTGACTTTGATTGCCAGTTATCATCCGTCCTTGCAAAATACGAATACGGGAAAGCTTACGCGAACTATGTTTCTGGCTATCTTCAACCGTGCGCGGCAGCTTGCCGACGTGCAAAAGTAAGTTTCGATCCTGTAACTTTACACAGAAAGGATGTTATGGATAAGTTATCACGCGAGATACTGAAGGAGTTGCTTCCAGTGGAGAAGGAAGTAGCTCCGCCGCAAACAAAATCGAACAACCCTTCAGATCATTGGTCCCCGGCAGTGCTGTTGGAGCGGGCGGAGTATCTGCATAAACTGGCTAGGCACGGAGACGGCGCAGCCTGTGAAACGCTCAAGGAGTTTCCGCGCCACTGTGCAATGCTGTTGGTGCGCACGCGCGATGGTGGCGCTGAGCTGCACGCCAACTTTGCTGATCTGTTTTATGTGTTGGAAGGAAGCGCGACGCTTGTAACTGGCGGTGCAATTGTTGGGCCTGCGACGATTGCACCGGGCGAGATGCGCGGCGCAGTTATTGAAGGCGGCACGCGCCAGCAACTGAGAGCAGGCGATGTTGCGCACGTTCCTGCGGGATTTCCGCATCAGATGTTAGTCGCTGGCGATAAGTCGGTAACTTGCCTGGTGATGAAAGTTCAGGAGAGCGCTGAGTAACTTCATGAATCGTAATTGGCAATCTTCCAAGTCTCGATTATGATGCCTGGAAGATCGCCAATTTGTGAAAGATTAAGTGTTCGGAGAACCCTACATCGCCTCTGGACTTTCAATTCCCAACCAACTGAGTGCCAGAACCAACTCCCGCAGCGCAACAGCAGCCGTAGCCAGCAAGAAAGTCTTCTTCGCCGGGTCTTCTTCAGTGAGGATGTGATGCTTGTGATAGAAGTTATTGAACTCCTGCGCTAACTGGAAGGCGTGTTTGGCCAGGTATGCAGGCTCGGAGGTTGAGATGCACTGCTCCAGCACCAGCGTGCGTCGCGCGGCACGCAGCCAGAGCGACCAGATATCTTCGTCTTGAAGGTAGGCGTCGATCTCCGATAACCCCGCAAACTCCGCTAACACCGCTTCAGTTGTTGTCTCCGCCTTGCGGAAGATATTGCGGGCGCGCACCACTGCGTACTGAATGTACGGCCCCGTCTCGCCTTCAAAGCTCAACGCATCTTTGAAATCGAAGGCAATAACAGAGTTGCGCGTGAACTTGAGCATAAAGTAACGCAGCGCACCAATCGCAATCTGCTCGGCTATCTTATACCGTTCAGTCTCATCGCGACCCGTCTGGCGTGCGTCAGTCTCCGCGCGAGTAGCGGCAATCAACTTATCAATCAAGTCATCGGCCTTGACGCCAAAACCCTTGCGGCCACTTACTTCTATATAACTCCGCTTCATATCTTCGTCCGATACGTTGTAACCCAACTCAACCGCGCAGCGCGGTGTCAGCGCGACCATCTCATAACTGAAATGTGTATAGCGGTTGGCCTGATCCACATGCCCCATGCCGCGCAATGCCTGAATCACATTGGCTTGCGGATCGCTTTGCCGTGCGTCAATTACGTTATAGATTGCTTGCGCACCGCCAAAGTGCGGATGAGGTTCAATTCCCTTCTCCGTAGATATCCAGCACTCGTGGCCAGGATAAGTAAAGAAATGTTTATATCCAAAATCCTTGCCCAACAGGCCAAACTTCCATAAGTGGTAGGCAATATCCTTGCCGACATAAGTTACTGTTCCATTCGAACGCACGATCACTTTTGCGTCCTCGTCGAGTGCACCCTCGGCTACTTCGGCGCCGGGACGCCGCATCACCCAGCAGCCCTTGTTTTTGCCTTCGGTCTCGAAGTACAGAACTCCTGTTTGCTTTAATTGCTCAAAGGCCAATGCCCAAAAGTTGAGGTGCAAAATTTCGCTCTCGCGGGGCAGAAAATCATACTCGATGTCCAGGCGAAGCATGGTTTCAAGGTGACGATGAAGCACTGCCGTTGAGACTAGCTCAGCGATCTCTGACGTTTCATTGCCGCCATGCTCAATCTCGTGCAACGTAGCATAACGCAAGCGCTTCCGCGCTTCCATCTCTTCATTGGTCCCTTGTTCATACCATTGCGAGGTACGTGCATAGAGATCCCAGCAGTAGTAATCCACGCGCTCGTTTTTGCTCTTGAGGTCTGCAAGTAACTGGCGAACCTCAGCCGCCGATAATCCCAACAGGTGCAGAAAACCAACCACAACATCGGCCACTTGCACGCCGGTGTTATCAATGTAATTCTGCACATCTACTTTTTGCCCAGAGGCACGCAGCAGACGCACAAATGTATCGCCGAGAATTGCGTTGCGGAGATGGCCGACGTGCGCGGCTTTGTTGGGATTGATGCTTGTATGCTCCACAAGAACATGGATTCCCGATGCTGCTTGCTGCCCTGCTTCCAACGGTGCAACTACACGCACAGCAGCGGCTCGATCCAGACGCGCATTGATATAACCCGAGCCCGCAACTTCAAAAGATAAAAAGCCACTGAGTGGCCCTAATGCAACAACAATTTCCTGCGCGATGATCTTGGGTGCTTTGCGCAGCTTGCGGGCAAGTCCGAAGGCAATGGGAGTGGCTAGTTCGCCGAATTGCAGATCAGGCGGAATCTCGACGGGAATGTTTTCGAGTTGAAGATCGTACTTTGCCGCCAACACCGCGCGAAGGTGGTCACCAAGACGCTTTTGCAATTCCAGATACACGTTGATAAGCCTCAGAAATCCTTGATTTTCAAGGCTTATTCTAACAGAGTAACGTCTTCAACCATGTATCTGATGATGATCTTTCGGTATGCGATCTGCGAGCCGAAAATTCCGGTTCAAAAACAGTTTCGAAAATGTATATAATTAGTTGCCAACTCTTGTTCCACTTTGTGCGACTTGTCCTTCCGGTTCTCTACGCTCGAACAAAAGGATTGAACCTATGCGGCTTGCCCTTTCTTTTCGCCTGTTGCTGGCAAATCTGTTTTTCATCACACTTCTAATCACAGCTTGCGGCGGAACCTTGTCTGGCGTTCCACCCACACTGGGGGCAACGGCTCCAACCGGCGTGAGTTTGACGGGAACAAGTGCGACAGTAACTGTGGGCACACCGGTTACGCTGAGTTGGACCGCGACCGGCGCTACAACAATCAGCATTGATGAAGGGGTGGGCGTTGTTACTGGCACGTCCACGGTTGTTACGCCCAGTAGCATCGGCACAATCGTTTATACGCTCACTGCAAGCAACGCGACGGGGGCGACGACGGCTACCTTCACTTTGGTTGTAACTGCAGCTCCGCTGACCGCGCAAACAATTAGTTTTACTCAGCCGGCGGCTCAGACTGTGGGCACGCCACTAACGCTAAGCGCGACAGCTAGCTCAGGGCTGGCAGTTAGTTTTGCATCGACTACGAGTGGGGTTTGCACGGTAAGTGGTACGACAGCGACATTTATAGCGGCAGGAACGTGCACGATTGATGCAACGCAAACGGGTAACTCGACTTATGCTGCGGCAACGATGGTGCCGCAAAGTTTTACCGTGAATGCCGCTGCGCAGACGATCACCTTCAATCAAATTGCGGCCCAGACGATTGGTACGCCACTAACTCTAAGTGCGACGGCGAGTTCAGGACTGGCAGTTAGTTTTGCATCGACTACGAGCGGGGTTTGCATGGTGGCCGCTGCGGGTTCCGGCTGGCAGGCAACCTTTATCAGGGTAGGGTCATGCACGATCAACGCGACGCAGGCGGGTAACTCGACTTATGCGGCGGCGACGATGGTGGCGGTGAGTTTTCAGGTGAGTGCCTCGTCTTTGACTCCGCAGACGATCAGCTTTGGTGCGATTGCAGCGCAAACGGTTGGTACGCCACTTACTCTAAGCGCGACGGCCAGTTCAGGGCTTGCTGTTGGTTTTACATCGACTACGAGCGGGGTTTGCACGGTAAGTGGTACGACAGCGACATTTATAGCGGCAGGAACGTGCACGATAGATGCAACTCAGATGGGTAACTCAATTTATGCCGCTGCGACAATGGTGGCGCAGAGTTTCACAGTGAATGCTGTAACGCTGAAATCGCAGACGATCACCTTTCCCGCGCCTCCAACCTCGACGGCCGGAACTAACTTGACCCTGACGGCAACCGCCAGTTCGGGACTGCAGATTCTTTACACATCGACCACGCAAAATGTGTGCACGATTACTGGTGTTGCGACAGTGACTCTGGATGCTGCGGGCACCTGCACAATTGATGCAAACCAAGCAGGCAATAGCACCTATGCAGCCGCCCCCATGATTTCACAGAGCTTTACGGTGAATGCTGCAACGCCGAAATCGCAGACGATCACCTTCAATCCACTGCCTAACCAACCGGCAGGAACCTCGCTGGTACTTACGGCAACTGCTAGTTCTGGTTTGCCTGTGAGTTATTCAGCAACTCCGTCGGCTGATTGCTCAATCTCGGGCAGTACACTCATTACGCTGGTTGGCGCAGGCAGTTGCACGATAACTGCGAGTCAGGCTGGCAATAGCTTCTATCTGGCGGCTACATCTGTTCAACAGACCCTCACTCTAACCCCAGCAGCACCCACCACGGCCACCATCAGCAACTTCACTGCCTCCAGCAGCACGATTGCACTGGGTTCGCAGGTCACGCTCAGTTGGTCTGTTACTGGCGCTTCTTCGTTGAGTATCAACCAGCAAATTGGTCCGGTCACAGGAACATCCGTCAACGTAACGCCTGCTGCTACTGGGCCAATCATTTATACGCTGACGGCAAACAGCGCCAGCGGTCCGGTGACAAAATCGCTGACCATCAATGTGACCGCATCCAGCGCACCGACGATTAGCAGCTTTACCGCGTCGGCTCCAACGGTCATAGTTGGCACACCGGTTACGCTCGCATGGGCAGTTACGGGAGCCACAACTCTGAGCATAAGTTCGGGAGTGGGAACGGTAACTGGAACTTCGACCATAGCTACTCCTTCGACTGCTGGAACAATCACATATACGCTGACGGCTACCAACTCTTCCGGGGCCTCTACTTCAACTGTCACAGTAGTAGTTACATCCACTTTGCAGCCGCCTGTCGTCACTCTCACTGCACTGAGTGGCACCATCATGCTGCAAGGCGTAGCCCAGTTGAGCTGGACTGAATCCGGTGCCACCAGCCTGAGCATCGATCAGGGTGTTGGCGATGTGACAACAATCAAGACAAATTCCGTCAATGCAACCCCCACCGCAGCCGGATCAATCACCTATACAATCACCGCCACCAATACGGCTGGCAGCACCACGGCCTCAGTAACGGTGAACGTGATAGCCGCACAGGCCGCGCCAACGGCTACTCCGCCGTATCCGCGCATCGCCGCTGCCGGAAGCGGCTATACGGTTGGCTCCCCGATTACGCTCAACTTCAGTGCGCCCGGTGCCACTTCGCTTAGCATCGATCAAGGCGTTGGCACTGTCACGGGAACAACATCGGCCACGGTGAAGCCGACAACTGCCGGTTTGAACACCTACACGCTCACGGCCAGCAATGGTGCTGGTTCCGCATCTGCCTTTGTCATTGTGAATGTGGGGCCTGCTACACCAGTTGCCGCAGTGCCGACCATCAATAGTTTCAACGCTGCCGATATAGCCATCGCACAGGGCAGCCCGGTTACGCTTACCTGGTCTGTTACCGGCGCAACTTCACTCAGCATCGACTCTGGCGTTGGCTCTGTAACTGGACAATCAGTGAGCGTAACTCCCGCCAGTCTGGGATCGAACACCTACACGCTGACGGCAACCAATACAACTGGAAATACAACAGCACAAGTCACAGTAATTACTTCCACCTCCGCACCCACGCCGCAGCCCACGCAGATTGCTGACTGCACGCCGGGACCGGCGAGTCCGATCTGCGTGCCGTTTGTTGGCATGGCTTTTGCCGGTCAGAATCCTGCGGGTTCGGTCTTCTATCAGGCGTGGGGCGCAGGTGGTGAGGCATGGCCGGAGCAGCTTTTCTGGCAGGATGTACCCCAAAACAACTCACAACTCAATGACATGATTCAGTCTGCAGATAGTATTGCCAGCAGTGGCTCGTTGCCGCTGGGCGGCAATGTGGCCTGGGGCTTTGACCTTCTCAATGCCAACGGCGGATATCCAGGCTTTGCCGATTACAGCCAGAATGGTGGCTATATGCAATACGCCGCCTGGATGGATCCACGCGAAGGAACGTACTTTGCCCTCGGTCCTGATGGAACCATCTCATATCCTGGGCAGGGGTATATCTCTTTCAGTATGCCGATGCTGGCAGATGATCTGCCCTCCAGTTCTGCTCCAGAGACCTTTGGAAAATGGGCAGGGAAAAGCCTAGGCGACATGGCGGTGGCCATGCATCTGCGTGGTTTTTATGATGCCGACTTCTTCATCGGAGTCTACCTTCCAGATGACTGGCATCCGCGTCTGATCAACAGTTTTGAAGACTGGAGCGGAACCACTGTTTCCGGCACAACCGTCCCGGCCCGCGTTAACTATGTCACGCAGAATCTGAGTCCGCAGTGGATTGATTTTGTGAATGCCGGTCAAGTCAGCTTCCTGGCGGAGATTGGCAATACGCTTCTAGCCAATGGAGTCACTCCTGTCTCCGGTGGCCAGCTCAATTATGATCCGGCACTTTCCCGCGTTACAGGCAGCGATCCGCGTGCCTGGGAGACACAACTCCCTGGAAAAGACTGGATGTTTGTCGTCGAGAATGAGTCGCAGGGTGATCGCTCCACTCCCTCTGACTGGACTGCCTCGTACTCCATTGGCGCTTCGGCCAGCCGCGTGCCCGATGTGACAATGGGCGTCGATATGGATGGATTCTGCAATGACAGCGTACTCCAGGCAGCTTTCTATAACAAGCATCTATGGCTCAGCGCGGGATGGACCTATATCGCCAATCGCGACGGCAGCATACGCCGCGCATCGCAGGTTTTTCAGCGCAACAACTGGGATGCGGAGTCTGCTTGCCCGGATCAAGTGGCCGTGATGCGGGAACACGTTCCTACCCACCCCTTCGGCCCAGCGTTCTACTACTCCGACAATGTTGCGCGATATTTCGAAACGCCCATCTACGATCAACCAAATTACTACTGGTTCTACCCTTACCTGCAGCGCGGCATCGCGACGCTCACTAGTAACTCGCCGCAGCCGCAGTATTATCAGGTGGCGCAGGGAATCAACCTTGGCTACTGGATCAGCGATGCCACCGATCCATCCACCTTGAAGCCAGCCGACATTCCATCGGCGTGGCTACTTTATAACTCAGAAGATTTGCCCGCTGGCGAGTTAGCCAAGTTAAAAGCAGTGGCTCCGGTCTATGACCTTATGAATGCTGGGGGGAACGGTACCCTGCTGGGCGCAACTGCCGCGCTGGCTGCCGGCCCGGTTCACGCAACCGGAACAGGACTAAATATGCTTGCTTTCGTTGACCAAAACAACAGCGTGATCCTCATGGTGACCAACCAAGATGGCACCGATCAGAACAACGGTGCGCTGGTCTTCAACAATGTCAGCAATGGCCACTTCAACCTGCTCGGCCTGCTGAGCACACCCAGCACTTCAATGACTGTTACCAACAACGCAGCCACGGTTCCAATCTCAGTGGCTGCCTACGATACCGTCGTCTACGAAATACCAGCTCTGAAGTGGATTGGGCACTGAGTACTGAGACCTGGAAACCGGCAGTAGCGGGACGGCGCAGTCTATGCCTGATCCCGCCACAGCGCCACGCCGCCAAGCAATCCAGCCTCATTCGACACAATCTTGACATTCGGTCCCGGCTCAAAAGTGATCCTTTTGGTGTTGCCACCGCCCAAATAGAGGTGGTCCCAGTTGAACAGAGCCTCGGTCTCGTCAATCGCGGCCAGCAGCAGATCGTTCCAATGCTTCTTGCCAAACTTGTCCAGTCCGCGCCGACCCAGATAATCCTCGTACGTCATACCCTTCTTGCGCCAGATATGGTGGCCAAGTTCAAGACCGGGGCAGAGGTGGCCATTGGAAAACAGCGCAGCGCCCAGTCCAGTACCGAGCGTCAGAACCAGTTCCACACCGTGACCAGTAATGGCTCCATAGCCCTGCACATCGGCATCGTTGCCCACGCGCACCGGCTTCTGCCAGCGACGTTCCAGCTCAGCCTGCAGCGGAAAACCAGCCGCCCAGTTGGGATGCAGATTGAAGGCTCCGTAGGTGGCACCCT
>Ga0182030_10009126_pt1 | contig 20362 bp, 21 predicted proteins | sample 812S3MmetaG_FD_121299 | JGI IMG/M metagenome (GOLD analysis project Ga0182030, IMG submission 121299) | Permafrost microbial communities from Stordalen Mire, Sweden - 812S3M metaG (Illumina Assembly) | ecosystem: Environmental > Terrestrial > Soil > Wetlands > Permafrost | place: Sweden... | reverse complement strand
TTAAGAACCGCTTGCTGGCGCGCGCGGCTCAGAATGGCGTCTCAATGTTTGTAAGTGTTTACAGAGCCGCGACCGCGAGGGAGCGGTCGTTCAGAGACGTGCCTCCCGATACCGTGTAAGCACCCGCCGGCTTGAGCCTGTAACTCTTTGGGAACCGTGTACTTACAGAATGCTGCCGGCGGCTATCCTCAATTGCGGCCATCCATTCAGGATAAAAAGAGTATTGTTTCCTAATTTCTGTTATTATATTCGTTCCAGGGGGTGTGGTGTTTCTCATCACTCGCAGAAAACAATTCGGTCCGACGACCTTCCTCTGGGACGTCAAAGCGCCCGATGTGGCGCGTGCCGCACGTCCCGGACACTTCATCATGGCCCGTATCGACGAGCATGGCGAACGTATCCCGCTCACCGTCGCGGACTTTAACGCCGATCACGGCACGGTCACCGTGGTGATCCAGGCCGTGGGCAAAACCACGTTTGAAATGATGACCCTGCGCGAGGGAGATACCCTCCTCGATTTCATCGGACCCCTGGGATTGCCCAGCGACATCCGCAAGCTGGAAGGCACCGTCGTCCTGGTGGGCGGTGGATTGGGCGTCGCGCCCATCTATCCTCAATTAAGGGAATACAAGCTGCGCGGCAATCGCACCATCTCCATCGTGGGCTTCCGCAATCGCGACCTGATGTTCTGGGAAGACGAATTCCGCGCCTATAGCGACGAGCTCCTGGTCACTACCGACGACGGCAGCTACGGCCGCAAGGGCTTCGTTTCGCAAGCACTGGCCGACGTGCTGGCCACCGAAAAAGACATCCGCGAAGTGGTGGCCATCGGCCCTCTGCCCATGATGAAGGCCTGCTGCGACACCACCCGGCCATTCGGCGTCCCCACCGTGGTGAGTCTCAATTCCATCATGGTGGATGGCACCGGCATGTGCGGATCGTGCCGCGTCACGGTCGGCGGGAAGATGAAATTCGCCTGCGTGGATGGCGCCGATTTCGACGGCCACCTGGTGAATTTCGACGAGCTTTCTCTGCGCCAGAAACGCTTCCAGCGCGAAGAGAAGGCCGCCATGGACCGCTACCGCGACGAGTCCACCAAGCTGGCCAACCTTAAAGCCGTGGATGCCAATGAGGGGCAGCCGTGTTCCACTTGCGCGCTTCCGGAGCCCGTGGCAGTGGCGCCCGGTCCGCGCCTTCCCAAGAACATCAAGAGCATCCCGCCCGAGCGCGTCCCCATGCCGCACCAGCCAGCCGGCGAGCGGCGTCACAATTTCAAGGAAGTGGCGTTGGGGCTCGACCTGGAAGGCGCGCTGCATGAGGCCGACCGCTGCCTGCGCTGCAAAAAGCCGCGCTGCGTGCCGGGCTGCCCCGTGGGCATCGATATCCCGGGCTTCATCGCCGCCATTCAGGAGAGGGACTTCAAACGGTCTTACCAGATTCTGAAATCGACCAACGCCTTGCCGGCGGTGTGCGGCCGCGTCTGCCCGCAGGAGACGCAGTGCGAATGCACTTGCGTGGTGGGGACCAAGCTCAAACCGGTGTCGATCGGGCGGCTGGAGCGGTTTGTGGCCGACATCGCCATGGGGCGCGGCTGGGAAGAGATTCCCGAACCGGCGGCCGCGTCACAGAAGACAGCCGCGATCATCGGCTCGGGACCTTCGGGCTTGGCCTGCGCCGGCGAACTGGCGCGCCACGGCGTGAAGGTGACCGTTTTCGAAGCGCTGCACGTGGCCGGCGGGGTGCTGAAATACGGCATTCCGGAATTCCGTCTGCCGGACATCATCATCGACGCGGAAATCGAGAACCTCAAGAAGATGGGCGTCGAAATACGGCTCGACAGCATCATCGGCAAGCTTTTCACCATCCCGCAATTGCTCACCGAGAAGGGTTACGACACTGCGTTTGTGGGCACCGGCGCCGGGTCGCCCAAGTTCGCCGAAATTCCCGGCGAGGCGTTCAACGGAGTCTTCAGCGCCAACGAATTTCTGACGCGCGTCAACCTGATGCGCGGCTATCGCCAGCCCATCTACGATACACCGGTGGGCATGGGCAAGCGGGTCGCCGTGGTGGGCGCGGGCAATACCGCCATGGACGCCTGCCGCGTGTCACTGCGCATGGGCGCGGAATCGGTAACGTGCGTGTACCGGCGATCGCGGCGCGAATCGCCGGCGCGCGCCGAGGAACTGGAGCACGCCATCGAAGAGGGTGTGAATTTCATGTGGCTGACGGCCCCGGTGGAAATTCTGGGCGATTCCTCGGGCTGGGTGACGGGGATGCGGTGCCAGAAAATGGAGCTGGGCGAGCCGGACGCTTCCGGACGCCGGCGGCCGGTGCCCTCGCCGGGTTCGGAGTTTTTGATCGACGTGGATACGGTGATTTACGCGTTGGGCACGACGGCGAACCCGATCATCGCGCAGACCACCCAGGGACTGAAGACCAATCGCTGGGGATACATCGAAATTAACGAAGCGAGCGGAATGACGTCGGTCCCCGGCGTGTTCGCGGGGGGCGATATTGTGACCGGCGCGGCTACCGTGATTCTGGCCATGGGCGCCGGAAAGCGCGCGGCCAAGGGAATGCTGGAATACATGGGAATTCTTAAGCCGGACACACCGCCGCAACCGGCCATTGCAGGGAGAATATAGATATGCCATCCTCTTGTCCCAAGTGCCACCGCGTTCTGGAAGAAGACGAGATCTGTTGCGCGCAGGTGCGCTACACCTGGCGGTGCAAGAGCTGTTTCAAACTGACCAGCGGCTTCGCCATCCCGTACGGCAAGTGCTTCATGTGCGGCGGCGAGTTGGAAGTGATTCCGCAGCGCGACATGGGCGACACCATGCGCTTCCAGGCCATCCGCGATGCCGTGCAGTTCGAGCTGAATTCCTTCCACTTTTATAAGCTGGCGCGCGATCAGGCGAAGACTCCCGAGCAGCGCGCGGTGCTGGAGCGGCTCTATGAAGCGGAACTGGACCACCTCCATGAGTTGGAGGAGAAATACCACGCGCATCTGGATCGCGAAGTAGTGGAGCTTTCGCAAAACGAGCAACTGCTGCTTTCCAACTGGCTGTTTCGCGGCATTCAAGTGGGCGGCGACTCGGGGGTTCGCGACTTGTATCAAGCGGCGCTCGAAATGGAGCGGCGCACGCGCGATCACTTCCGCAAGCTGGCCGCCGACCTTCCCGCCGGGTTGGAAAAAGATCTATGCGGGGAACTGGCGGCCGAAGAGGAAGAGCACGTCGCGCTGCTGGAAGGTGAGTTGGAGCAGATCAGCTAGCCCGCTCAAGAGACCGCCGACTGCGTGGCGCTACCACGGATTCCGGGGTCAACTCGCTGCGAATGTGGAGTTGCAGACTGCGAGTTATGCGATCCATGCGGATGTAGCGCGCACGCCGGCGGCGCAAATGCACGATCAGGCAAATGTCCGCGACCGCCATCAGCAGCAAAAGCACGACATCGACTACGTTCATGCCTTGATCTAACCACAATATTTACTTTCGTAATAGGGCCAATAGTAACGGTCGGGTACCAGGCCCGCGTGGCCATTCTGGTACTTTGCGGCGCAATTCCAGAACTCCCGATGTCGTGGAATTTGCAGGGAGCCCGCAGGTGGGGCAGGCGGTGCTCGCCTTCGCTCGATCCTATTCGAGCCGTGGTCCCAAATTCAGCGCGGGCGGGCAGGCGGCACCGCCTGCCCCACCTGCGAAGCTCTCGCCGTCGAAAGGAATGGCTCAGCCCATTTTCCCCGCCGGGCAGAAATTGCGGGGCGACATCAGGAGTTCTGAATTCGCGGGCCCGCTCGCGTTTATCGCAGTCCACCCATCCGGGCTCTGTGCCGCGAGTAATGCCACCCGCACCTGAAAAGGTGCTCTACTATTTATAGACACCCGATATGCTCGACATCACCAAGGACATCCAATCGCTCACAACCTTCCGCCGCCGCTCCGGGGATTTCATGAAGCAGCTCAAGAAGAGCAAGCGGCCGGTAGTTCTCACCGTGAAGGGCAAGGCCCGGGCCATCGTCCAGGATGCCGAAGCCTACCAGCGATTGCTCGATATCGCCGCTCGCGCCGACGTCTACGAAGCCATCCGCCAAGGGCTGGACGACGTAGGCCGCGGCCGCACACGGCCGGCCAAGGAAGTGTTCGACGACATTCGCCGGCAACATGCCATACCGCGTTGAATTAAGCGATCGCGCGGCCCGCGACCTGGCCGGCCTCTACGAAGAAAAGCACGCCGACGAATTTGAGGCGGCCGCCCGCTGGTTTAACGGCCTTGAGAAGGCCATAGGTACGCTCGAATACCTCCCTCGCCGTTGTTCCGCCGCTCCGGAGGCCAAGAACGCCGGACGGCCGTTGCGGCACCTGCTCTACGGCAAGAAACCGCATATCTACCGTGTCATTTTCGAGATCGAGGAGCAGCACCGGTTGGTCGCGATATTGACCATACGCCACGCCGCGCGCCAGGAATTCAAGCCCGATAACGTGACGTAATCATCCCACCACTGTCACCTTCACGAACCCCTCGTCCTCCGTCGGCGCCACCAGTTTCGCCGCCATCTTCTCCAACGCGTCCTCCGGCACTATCCGATCGCGCCCCGCGTTCCGCTCCCGGCATACCGTCAGCGGGACATCGAAGAACACCGCCTCCACATCGCACCCGTACTGTTGGCCCATCTCCAGATACGGCCGCCGCTCCTCCGGCCGTAAGTTCGTGGCGTCGATATACGTAACCGGCCGCTCAATCGCCAGCCGCTGCCGCAGCAGGTAGCGCATCGTCTGAAACACCCGCTCGTGGATCGACTGGTCACGCTCATCGTCGGCCAGCAGCCCCCGAATCGTGTCCGACGACAGTCCCCGCACGCCCATCCGCTCCAGATATGTCGACTTGCCCGAGCCCGGCAGTCCTACCAACACCACAATGCGCATCTGCGATCATCATAGCGTGCCGCGCGACTGGAACCAGCACTATGCCGACCCCGCCCACATCGAGTCCGCCGCCGACCCGCTGCTGATCCAGGCCGCCGAAATGCTCTCGCCCGGCCGTGCGCTCGATCTGGCATCCGGCCCCGGACGCCACGCCCTCTATCTCGCCCGCCTGGGATGGCGCGTCACCGCCCTCGATTCCTCCCCGGTCGCCATCGGCCTCCTGCGGGCCCGGGCGGCCCATCTCCCCCTCGACGTACACCTCGCCGACCTGGAGCGCGGCGAGTTCACCATCGCTCCCAACACCTACCAGTTGATCTGCGATTTCCTGTATCTGCAGCGCAGTCTTTTCCCGCAAATCCGCGAGGGCATCCATCCCGGCGGCGTCTTCGCCGGCGCCATTCACCTCTTCGACGGAACCTGCTCCGCCACCCCCAACAACCCCGATTTCCTGCTGCACCCCGGGGAATTGCGCAGCCTGTTCGATGGCTGGAAGGTGCTCTTCTATTCGGAAGGCGGTGAGCCGGGACGCACCCGCCGCACCGCCCGCATCCTCGCGCGCCGCGCCTGACATACGGAGCCTACTGCTCGCTATCTCCGCGCTGTTATTTATGTTCCAACGGATGCCGGCATGCCTGGGCCGCCTGCAAATCCGGCACTTACTCTCCGGACGTGGTCACCGGTATGGCGGCCTATCTGCCGTTGGCCATCCACGGGTATAGCCGGTTCATACAGCCGGGCAGGCAAACCTTCAGACCTCCTGATCTCGCCCGGCAATTCAGAACTCCTGATGTCGGCCGGGATTTCGGATAGTTGGGGAAATTGACCTGAGCCGTGACGTGGCGCAGACACTCGTGTCTGCGGCGCCGAGACTTTTCTCGGCGCTCCGGGACAGTGGATGCCGCTCGCGAAGAGGGTCGAGATGAGTCTCGACCCAGCAGGCAGGAGTGCCTGCGCCACGAAAACGGGTTCATCACAAATTCCACGACGTCAGGAGTTCTGCAATTTCTGCCTGGCGGGGAAAATGGGCTGAGCCATTCCTTTCGATGGCCAGAGCTTCGCAGGACTCACTGCAAATTCCACGACATCAGGAGTTCTGACCTTAGTACGCTCGTATCTTGGACACACAGAGCGGCATCACTCCGAATAAGATGAACGTTCGACTTAGTAATCGGAGTTATGTTCTCGTTTCGGTACCCGCCCGGCAGCTATTCCGACTCCTGACTCCCGCAAGGATATCAACGGGGTAGTCCGGGGGTTCTCTGTGCTCTCCGCCCCCTCTGTGACCTCAAAATCCGAAATCAACGCCAAACCCGCAATGTTACTTGACGACCTTCCTGGCCTTCTCTGTGTCTCTGTGTCTCTGTGGTGAAATTGCGCCTCTCAGCTCTCCGCCCGCATCATTGCGCCGCGCGCCTGAGCTTGTCCTCTTCGCCCTGCAGTTCGACGATGTGTTTCACCTCGACGGCCGGCAGCACGCCTCGCGCCCGCAGCCCTTCATACAGTTCGCGAGCTTTCCGATACTCGCCCGCGGCGCGATTCCGCAAGCCCTGCCGTTGCTCCGCCGGCGTGCCACCCCGCGCGCCCAGGTCTACCAGCGTTTCCGCGATGTCCACATGTACTTCGGCCAGACTCCTGACCGTACCCCAGTGGGCCCCCGGCCCCGCCAGCTTCTCATACAGTGTGACGGCACGCTGCAATTCGGTCAGCGAGCCGTTCAGGTCGCCTTTCTTATGCAGCAGCACACCGATCCGGTCCGTGCTGCTCGCCACCGAAATTGCCGCCCTCTGGTCGTTCGGATCCGCCGTGGCAGCCGCCTCCCGCAGCGCCAGCGCGCGCCGATGCGACACCAGCGCGTCGTCGTAAGAGCCCATTCGCCCGGCCACCCATCCCAGGTCGCTGTAGTCGTAGGAGAGGTCGAGCTTGGCGCGCGTGTCCGTGGGATTGCGTGCGCATCGCCGCTCGTCGATCTCGCGAGCCCGTTCGTACTCCTCGCGGCATTCCTGGTAGCGCAGGGTGACGCCATAAAGCGCGCCCAACCTCTTCTCCGCCAGCGCCAGTGTGCGCGCCGCTTCCGGAGCGTCCGGCTTCAACTCCACCAGCTTGCGGGCCAACTCCTCGGTGCGCTGGCGCAGCGGGATGGCCTCGGCGTATTGTTGCTGGTCGGTGAATACGTCCGCCAGAATCGAATCCGCCGCCGAGAGATCCGAGATGGTGAGAGGATCGGTGGGCGCAGCGCGCAGATTGGCCTCGGCCGCGGCGACACTCTTGCGCGCCGTTTCCGCGGCTTTCTGAAAAGCTCCGTTGGTTCCATACGCGATCGACAGCTCGTTAGAGACGCGCTGGTAATCGTGCAGTAAGGAACGGTCCGACGGATCGTGCGCCCGCAAGCGCTCCAGAATTTCCCGCGACTTCCGAAAACTCTCCAGCGCAGGCCCCACCTTGCCCAGGTTGGACTCGCCCAAGAATCCCTGCACCACCCCCACCCGCTCGAAACCCAGAGCCACTTCCCTTTGCAGATCGGCATTGCTCCCCGCCTCGCGCGACAGGCTTTGCAGGTATTCGAGCGCGCGCCGTACCAGTAACTCGCGAGCCGCGGTAGATCCCGGCAGCTTCTCGATGGCATCGTGCAATTCGAACAGCACCGAATGCGCCAGGCTGCGCACCTCCTGGAACCGCCTCTCCGCCCGCCGCGCTTCCCACCATGTGGTGGCCGCGAAACCGGCAATCAGCAGCGCCGCCAGCGCCACCGCCGGCGCCGCTACCTTGTGCCGCCGTACCAGTTTGGCCGCGCGGTAACGCAGCGTCGCCGGCCGTGCCAGCACCGGACGTCCCTCCAGATAGCGCCGCAGATCCCCCGCCAGTTCGCGCACGTCGCGGTAGCGCATCCGCGGGTCCTTTTCAAGCGCTTTGGCCGCGATTCGCTCCGGATCGCCCGCAAGCTGCCGTCGCAATTGCCCCGGCGCCAGCCCGCGTTTCTCCGCCTCCCCGGCGGACGCCTGGGCTCCCGCCTGGCTCAGCGGCACGGGCTCCTGCTCCGAAATTACCCGCGCCAGTTCCAGGTAGGAGCCTGTTGGAACCTTGTAAGGACGCCGTCCGGACAACAGTTCGTACAGAATCACGCCCAGCGAATAGACGTCGCTCGAAACCGTGTAGGGCTCCGCGCGCACCTGTTCCGGACTGGCATAAGCCGGGGTCATCAACGGAAACCCCGTCAAGGTGGACTCCTCTTCGCCGGCTTCCGCATCCAGCACCCGGCCCAAGCCGAAATCCAGCAGCTTGGGTGTGCCCTCCTTTGTAACCAGAATATTGCCGGGCTTCAGATCGCGATGCACGATGAGCTGCTGATGGGCGTAAGCCACGGCATCGCAAACTTCCAGAAACAGCCGCAGCCGCGCCGCAATCGCCAGCCGGCCGCGGTCGCAGTAATCCGCCAGAGGCAGCCCTTCGACGTACTCCATCACGAAGTACGGGTGACCCTCGTCCGTGGTGCCACCATCCAGCAGGCGCGCGATGCCGTTGTGTTCCAACTGCGCCAGTATCTGGCGCTCCCGGCGGAAACGGCGCTCCATCCTGGCATCGTTATGGCCGCTGGTAATCAGCTTGATGGCCACCTGCTTGCGATATTGCCCGTCAGCCCGCTCGCCCAGGTAGACCACGCCCATCCCGCCGCGGCCGAGCTCGCGTAAGATGCGATAGGGTCCGATCGCCTGTGGCGCCGGCGCCGGGGCGCGCAGCGACGTTCCCGGCGCGGCCACCGTGTTCAGCAGCGCCTCCGCCTTGTCCTCATAGGCCAGCAACCCCTCCACTTCGCGCCGCAGTTCGGCATCGTCGTGGCACAACCGGTCGAGCGTAGCGCTGCGATCCTTCGGGTCGGTTTCCAATACGCCGGCCAACACCGCTTTGATCTCGCCCCACCGTTCCGAGGTCATCAGGCCGCCGGCCCCTCCATCTGCTGGAGCAGCCACAGGCGCGCCGTGCCCCATTCCCGTTTGACCGTGGCCGGGGAAATTCCCAGCACCTCCGCCGTCTCCTCAATCGACAGTCCGCCGAAGTAGCGCAACTCCACGACCTTGCCCTGTTGGGGGTCCAGCTTGGTCAGCCGGTCGAGGGAATTATCCAGATCCAGCAGATCCACCTGCGGATTGGTGAATACGCCCAGCGCGTCTTCGAGCGAGATGGCCGCCGCATAACCTTCCCGTTTGGCGGCCTGGTGCGCTTTGGCATGGTTGATTAGAATGCGCCGCATCATGGTGGCTGCCACCCCCAGGAAATGCGCGCGGTTGCGCCAGTCCACCGCCCGTTGGTCGATCAGGCGCATATAGGCTTCATGCACCAGGGCAGTAGGCTGCAAGGTATGATCGGGACGCTCGGCGGAAAGCAAGCGGCGGGCTACCCGCCGCAGTTCCTCGTACAGAATCGGCGTCATCTCGTCCAGCGCGGACTTATCTCCGTTGCGCCAGTTCACTAGCAATTGCGTGAATTCTTGTGGCGCGGGCACCATTTCTCCCCAGACTAGAAAGCTATACCGATACCCGTCCGGGGTTCCATGGAGCGGCAATCCCCCAACGGGCAATAGTCCATTCTATCGGAAACGTCCTCTGTCGAGGAGAGATAGACGAATCCTTGCCCGGATCCAGTCTTCCGCGGCAGCCGCTTTCTCACAGCAAGTTCCGAAGCTCTGGAAACTGTGGCAGTTCGTCCCTCCCCGCGTCCAGCAGAGAGAGCGCCTCTTCCAATAACCGCTGTGCCACATCCGGCTTGGCCGGTTGGAAGCCGTGCGCCAGATATGACGCGTTCCGCGCGGCCAGCAGCGAATGGCCCCCGCCATCCCCACGCGGCGCGGCCGCCAAAGCGCTACGCCCGAAGCGCGCTCCCAAGGGATCCCCCAAGGCGTCCAGTAAACGATATACGTCTTGTAAGCCCAACTTCACGCATCCCTCTTCGGCCCTACCGCTCCACCCCGCGCGCAAAGCCTCGGGCACCTCAGTCAGCGGAACCCGCGCGCTCGACGCGATGCCGTGTCCCTCGGCCAGCCGGCACTGCCCCAGCGCCTCGATAGCACGGTACACCCGCGCCACCGCATCGTCATAACGCGACTCGCGCAGCCGGCGTCCGGCGTTGGCCAGCAGGTCCACCACGAAGATCCGCGACGGCTTGCCGCCAGCCTCCAACCCCTTCAGGAATCCCGCCGCCCGTTCGCTCTCCTCCGCCAGCATTTCGATCCTGCGGGGCGAGACTAACTGCACCAGTAAGTTGCGTTGCGCATCGAACGAGGCAAACGAGCGTATCGCGCCACCGTGGTCGAAGCGGTCCCAGTTGGCGTACCCTTCCACATAGTGCGTCAGCGCGGTCACCGCGCCCTTTAGAGGCCCCGCCGGAATCCGGTTGCGCCTCTCCCGTGCCAGGGCCGCCGCCGCGGCGCAGTTCCCACTGTCAAAAACCACCCGCAGGTCGTCCAGCAACTGGTACCCCAGTGAGTTCCACGGGTCCTGGAAATGCACCACCTGCTCCCGGCCCGAGACCACAATCCCCAACCCTTCTTTCGTCCGCTCCGCCCCTCCTACGTATTGCAGGCGGCACGGCCATACCCGCATCATCAGGCCGAGCGCTAAAGTCATGCACTTCGTGCCCCCCGTAAAATCCACTACTACCTCGTGCTCCACCCCGCGCGCCACCCATCGCTCCACTTCCGGCGTGACGCAGCGTTGAATCGCCTCCACGCATTTCTCGAGATCCTGGGCGCTTGGTAATTGAATTACTTCGAATCTCCCGGCATCGTATGGTTTCCCGTGCGACGCCAGCACCTCCAGAACGCCCGATTGCGCGGTAATCGAGCGCTTCGAGTCCGCCGAACAAACAAATACCACGCGCGCCGGCTCACAGGCCAGGATGGAGGCCACAACCGGTTCCGGCGCGCCCCCCACCGTGCAGACCAGCAGAACCGCCCGCATGCGCGTCACGCCCCCGGCTTCAGGAACTCGGGGGCCAGGTATCGCAAATCGTACTCGGCCACCTTGTACCCCAGCCGCCCGTGCACGAACTCAATACGCCGCCCTTGCTCAAAGGTGAGGGCCGCCGCCACCACGCTGCATATCTTGCTCCCTCCCGTGATATCCATCAGCAACTCTTTCTCCCCCAGCCTCTCCAACCCGCCGAAAACCTCGTTCACGGCTTCCGAAACCGCGTGGAAATCCTCGAAGTTTGTCGCCTGTGGCAAAGTCTTGACTAAGTCCTCCTGCCCCAGAGCGGCTTCCACCACTTGCTTGAACAATGGGGCGTATTCGCTGGTTTCCGGCGAAGCGATCGCGTGGACCCCCTCCAGCCGGCGGCCCACCAGGCTCGCCAGGCGCGCGTGGTATCCGATGGCGGCTAGCGGCATCCGCCAGGGCGATCCACCGAGTGCTGCCGGGCACCAGTCCGGTTGGCTGAAATCCAACTTCAGTTTTCCCATAGTCTCCAACAGCGATTTCTTCTCGACATCGGGCGGGTCCCCCGCGTAGGGAGGGCTCAAGAAGAAGACGAGGTGCGGACAGAACCGCGCTTCGCCCCCCGAATGTACAATGACACCGGCATGCCGCCGCGAATGCCGCCACGCCTGCCATGCCAGCCACAGCAATCCCACGGAGGCGGCCAGCATCGCGGGATCGCGTGCGTTCCACTGAAATCCATGGCCTAACGCGTGTTCCAGCATGTGCTCCGAGGTGCTGGCGAACCAATCCACACCGGTGGCCGCCACTACGACCAGGACGAACTTGGCCCACTCCGTGAAAAAGATCAGCCGCAATCGATGCTTCACGACGACGCCTCCGGGCGACGGCAACTTTTTTCGATTGTACCAAGGGCATGCGCTTGCTACCGGGTCCCGAAAACGGAGACGCGCCCGGACCTGGTACGTCCTGCACGCGGCTACTCAATCCCCTTCTCATCGGGGCCTACCTTCCTTTGCTTTGAGTGTTGAGCAAAAAAACGAGAAGGAAAGTCTCAATCCCCTTCTCATCGGGGCCTACCTTCCTTTTATGGCCAGGTGGGCCAAATGACATGCAGCATACTGTCTCAATCCCCTTCTCATCGGGGCCTACCTTCTTTCGAAGCTTATGCCAAAGGGCTCATCTTGATTGCCAAGTCTCAATCCCCTTCTCATCGGGGCCTACCTTCTTTCAAGAAGGGTTGGATGATATAGTTAGCCTGCCCAAAAAAGGTCTCAATCCCCTTCTCATCGGGGCCTACCTTCTTTCTTTTTCTCCCTTCACTCTCTCCCTCTCTTTTTTCCCGTCTCAATCCCCTTCTCATCGGGGCCTACCTTCTTTCAGAAACGAAATGAATACGTCGAAACTGTGGATGTTGCGTCTCAATCCCCTTCTCATCGGGGCCTACCTTCTTTCACGCCAACGAATCCCGTTGCCCCCATCGCAGTAGAGTCTCAATCCCCTTCTCATCGGGGCCTACCTTCTTTCGCAAACAGGTATACACCATGGCGAGCAGATACATGAATGTCTCAATCCCCTTCTCATCGGGGCCTACCTTCTTTCATTGTACGCAAGGAGAATTCCCATGTTGTTGTGGATGTCTCAATCCCCTTCTCATCGGGGCCTACCTTCTTTCTTGAGGAGGAGCATGAAATACAGAGTGATCGTTTATGTCTCAATCCCCTTCTCATCGGGGCCTACCTTCTTTCGTGAGTATGTTTGTGGCTACCATGGTCGCGATTCTGTTTGTCTCAATCCCCTTCTCATCGGGGCCTACCTTCTTTCACTGCGATCGGGACTCGACCACTGCAAAGATTGTGTCTCAATCCCCTTCTCATCGGGGCCTACCTTCTTTCGCAATCCCCGCAAAAAGTGGGAGATGCGCGATCATCGGAGTCTCAATCCCCTTCTCATCGGGGCCTACCTTCTTTCCATCATGACGATTGAAGTTCCCACCGCCGATCTGATGTCTCAATCCCCTTCTCATCGGGGCCTACCTTCTTTCACACAAGGAGTGACAAACGATGTCTACCCAGAACGTCTCAATCCCCTTCTCATCGGGGCCTACCTTCTTTCCGAAAGGAGAACGATAAAGATGCACGTAGAGCGGATTAAGTCTCAATCCCCTTCTCATCGGGGCCTACCTTCTTTCGGAGAAAAGAAATGAAGATTTCGACGTTTCTCGCACCGTCTCAATCCCCTTCTCATCGGGGCCTACCTTCTTTCTGAAAAAACACAAGGAGTGACAAACGATCGATGTCTAGTCTCAATCCCCTTCTCATCGGGGCCTACCTTCTTTCGAATAACAAGAACGGTATCTGCACCATTCTCTGCGTCTCAATCCCCTTCTCATCGGGGCCTACCTTCTTTCAAGGAGATTCTCATCATGTGGATTACGTACGTTGGTCTCAATCCCCTTCTCATCGGGGCCTACCTTCTTTCGCAATCCCGTCGCGGCGCTGTGGGCAACGGTGAACTGGAGTCTCAATCCCCTTCTCATCGGGGCCTACCTTCTTTCATGAAAATCAGGACGGAGGCTTAGATGGAAATATTGGTCTCAATCCCCTTCTCATCGGGGCCTACCTTCTTTCCGGCACGGACTTGCCAACCTGAGTCGGCTTGAACGTCTCAATCCCCTTCTCATCGGGGCCTACCTTCTTTCATTAATTGTTGAAGCAATTCCGAGTTTGATACCAAGTCTCAATCCCCTTCTCATCGGGGCCTACCTTCTTTCCTTCTCTTCGTCCGGTTCTATATCGGCACCTCCCGTCTCAATCCCCTTCTCATCGGGGCCTACCTTCTTTCGAAAAGGAAGTGTACGACTATGATGTGCAAGACGAACGTAAGTCTCAATCCCCTTCTCATCGGGGCCTACCTTCTTTCATTACGAAAATGTTCAAACGGTTTTTTGAAAGATGGTCTCAATCCCCTTCTCATCGGGGCCTACCTTCTTTCAAATGTTCACACCTGCCGAAAAGTCAGCCGAGAAAAGTCTCAATCCCCTTCTCATCGGGGCCTACCTTCTTTCCCTGCCTCCGCTAAACCATTCCCGCACAAGCAGATACAGCGCAGAAAACCCGAACCTCCCGAAAATTCATGCAGCCTTCGCCTCCCCGCCACCAAACGTCACCTGCGCACATCAAATAATGTAGTACGGTTCATCCTTCGGTGTCTCGGCCAATCCCATTACCTCAGTCTTTGCGGAGCAAGCCCGGCACATCAGGAAGACGTGGATTTTATCCTGCTCCGGATCCACTTCGCGCCGTACCTCCTCCATCATCTTGTGGGCCAACGCCTCGTCCAGATCCGCGACAAAAACGCTGAATTGGATGCGCCGGCCGAAGTCCTTCAGCTTGTCCGCCACGCGGTTCCGCCGGTGGTCCTCGGTTACGTCGTAACAGATGATGTATCTCATTTCGTCTGCTCCCCCTCCGCCGGCCGCCCTCCCGCTTCGCCGCCGCCCGCATGGTATGGCGTCCATACCGTGCCGTCGTCAATTGCTGTGGCCAGGCGCTCCACATCGGACCGCAAAGCCTGCCGGAAGCTTCGCCCGTTTTCGCGCGGCTGCATCATCCAACGCTCATATTCGCCGAAAAATCGCTTGGCCGCTTCCGGCGTCAGCAGCGCCAGATTCTCGGTGGCGTCCCGGTGGAAGTCGTGCTCGCCCAACATGCTCAGGTTCACCAACCGCAGTACCAACCGGTCGGCCGCGGCGGCGCGGAACGCTTCCACCAGGTCCAGCGCCAGCGAAGGCCTCCCGTAGTCGATCTGGTGCAGAAATCCCAAGTAGGGATCCAGCCCCACCCCGTCCAGTAAACCTGCCAACTCGTGCGTCAGCAGAGTATAGGTCAACGAGAGAAGCGCGTTCAGTGGGTCCGGAGCGGGATGCTTGCGCCGCCCCTCCCACTTGAACCGGCTCTTGTTGGAACGCATCAGCATCTCGAAGTAGCTGTGCGCCGCGGAGCCTTCAATGCCGTCCAGCATGGCGATGGTCGGGGCATCCTTGCAGGCCGTGATGGCGTCGTCGAATACCTGCCGCCACCCCGGCTTCAGCAGGCCCGCGTTCTGCCCGGCAATGTCTTCCAGCATCGCCATGCCGTTCGCAATCTTCCGGGAGACAATCGCCCGCGCCAGTTCGATAGCGCGGTTGGAATCGGCATAGGATTGGTATTGCCGCACCCGCAGCAGCACGTTCTTGCCGCTCGCTGGAACCCCTGCGCCAATGAACCGCCCGTAGCGCGTAAAGAAGCTCAGGCGAACCCCTTTGTCGAGCATTTCGCCCACCGCCGCCGACGTGATCTGCACGTTGCCGAAGATCAGCACGGCTTCCAGTTTGTGATACGGCAGATCGAGGATCACCCGCTGCTCCGCTTCCACAATCAGGCGGTCGCCGCTCTTGCGCAGCACCGATCCCTGTTCCGTCAGGTACAAGAACGACATCCCCATCTCCCCCGCCGCTTCTCTTCCGGCCACCGGCTTGCGCAGAGCCGTGCCCGGCGCGGCGGCCGGCCGTCCCCGCTTCCGCGTCCGGTATCTCTCCAGCAATGGCTGCGGCATGCGGCTGGCCATGAACACTACCCGCCCCTTGGAATGATCGCGCTTCCACGGCGTGTAGACCCTGTCGTTCAGAAAAAACGCACCCAGAAACGAAAAACCCTCCGCGAACCGCCGCACTTCCGTCTTTTCCGGGTTCAGCTCCAGGTCCAGGATTTTCAATTCCTCGCGCGCCTTTTCCAAAAGACGTTGCGCCTCGGCATCCGTTGCGCACAACATCAGCACGTCGTCGGCGTAACGGATCATACGGGCGCTCTCGGCCTCCATGCGGCGGTCGAAATCGGAAAGGAAATAGTTAGCCAGCAGCGGCGAAATCGGTGACCCTTGCGCCACACCGTGGCGCAGTTTGCGCAGCCTTCGGCCGTCCCAATACCAGGCGCGAATCCATTGTTCCAGCAGTGGCAGACTGTCGTGGGCGTCGCTATCGCTTGCCAGGCGCTCCAGCAGGATGCCGTGGCTCACCTGGTCGAAAAACGTACGGATGTCCGCCGCTGCCGCGAACTGGCAGCCACGCTCGCGCCATTGTACGATGCGGGCAATCGCCCGGTCGACGCTACGGCCCGGCCGGTAGGCGTAGCTGGCCTCCAGAAACTCGTCCTCGAACGATTTGGAAAGGCGCCGCGCCACCGCCGTCTGCAGAATTCGGTCTCGCACGGCCGGAATCAGCAGATCGCGGCGGCCGCCGCCGCTCTTTTCTACCGTGATTTTGAGCAACGGAAGGCAGCGGTAGGTATCGCTGCCAGCCTCCTCCGCCAGTTGTTCGAATCCCCCGGAACCGTGGCGCGCGTAATGCTCTACCGTGACTCCGTCTACCCCGGCACACCCCGCGTTTTCGGCAACGTGCTGCCACGCCAGCTCCACTTCGGTAGCGGTCAGGTTGGCCATGCCTTTTTCACCTGCCGGCCTGCCGCACCACCGCGGGGACGGCAAACGCCAAGCCGTACTGCATGGCCCGCGGGAATTCCTGGCAGCCGGTATCCACCGCGCGGCCGTACCACGCTCGCGGTTCCGGCCCCGTGTGAAACCACGAACCCGGCGTAAGCTGCACCAGTCGGCCTTTGAAAGGATGTCCCACCGCCGACCCGTGGTACTTCGGGTAAGAGACCAGCAGCCTCCAGGCCCCGCTCGTGGAGTCCGAAGCCGCGGGAACGAAGTGGCTTAACGAAACGAATCCGTTGGCGCCTTCGCACCCGTCCAGCCCTTCGCATCGCTCCGCTTTGCCGTCCACTTCAAAGGCGCCGAGGCCAGTCGAACTCTTTCGCCCGAACCCGGTGAGCGCAAGTAAGCCAACCAGAGCCTCCACCGTGTCCGGCGAGGCGGCGCGCAGGTAGAGAGAAAAGTATCCGCCGGTGTCTTTCGAAAGAACCTCTTTCTTGATTTCGAACAGCGCGCCTCCCGCATCGCTACGGTCTGTCCCCCGGCCCAGCGAGGCATGGAGCCGGTCGGCGGGCTCGGTTCGATTTCCGCCGGCGGCCGAAGCCGGGCTGCGATATTCGGGATCGCGAAGCATGCGCCCGAAGTCGACCGCGTCCACCCAAACGGGGACCTTTGTCTTCCCACCAGCGGGAGACTCATACGCAGGCCCGATGGGCGCAGGAAGCCAGTTGCCTGGCAGGGCATCGCTAAGCAGGAACGGTGGCTGCCCTTCCCGGAATGCCTTGATCCAGTCGAGCAGCTTTTCTTCGCCGTAGGCCTCGGCGCACCGCCACGCCAGCGCGCCAAACAACGAGTCGGCATGCCAGGGAGTAGCGAAGGGTGCGGTGGGCCGCAAGCGAAGCCGCCAGGTGGTCATAAGAAAGTCGGTGCCTTGTGCGATTCGCACTTGAATTCCAGGAAGCTAACCTTGCCCGATCCGCGGCTGATGCCCGAACCGATTCCGTCGGATTCTTCCACGAACTTCATGACGTCCTGAATGGCCTTGATGTACTTGTCGGTTGTATCGCCTTCGAACTCCCGCAAGATGATCTCGCCTTGAAACTCTGTCCCCGGTGGGACACGTTCCCCTGTTCGCGGATGCGTCGCCGCCCCGGTTGCCCGGTTTGAGAGACTTTCCGTCTTCAACTCCAGCACGGGTCTGGGTTCCTTGACCGTCTCCTCCCAGGTCTTACGCGAATCCGCCGTAAGTTGAGCATCGCGCACAACGATTCGGGTGGGAGAGGACGGCAGAGCTTCTTTGGTGGCTTTCGCCGCGCCGAAAATCACGCACACCACGCAATCCGCCTTGCCGCAATCGCAAGGAGTGCCCTTGACCTTGTCGTACTTCCCCAAAATCTTCTCCAGCGTGCTGCGCAGCTTGCCCTTGAGAGACGACCCGGGGAGGTAGGGAAGCCCGGTGGCCGCGTTCAGAATCACTTTCAAGTTCGGCTCTACCGTGCTGCCGATCTCCAACCCGGACTCGCTGCCGTGTACCGCAATACCCTCTTCGGCATGGATGCGGAATTGGCATTTTTGAAACCCGATCAGCCGTTTTCCGGGCTTGAGGTCCCGGGCGTCGTTCGTGTATCGGTCGCTCATGTCCTGTCCCTTTCGTTCAGACGGCCGGCACAAAAGCCGACCAGCGCTTGAAAATGTTCCAGAAAAGCTTTAAAGGTTTTCCCGCCATCGTTGCCAATGACGCACTTCGCATTCTTGCGAAGGAAGTTATAGAAGGTCGGCGTGATCTTTCTCTTGCCAAACCGGTCGCTGGCATGCGACTCCAACTTCTGGATCTCCCTCACGGCCTCCTCCAACGGCAGCCCTCGGCGCCACGCGTCCTCAGCCCGTTTCGCGTGAGCGTAAAAGGCCCGCAATTGCGACATCGTGAGTCTTTCGCTCTCCAAGTACTCCGCAATCCCCTCCGGCAGGCTGGTAAGATACTTGCACTTGATGATCCCTTTATCGTCCAAGTACTCACCATAGTCGGCCGGAAACTCGAAACCTTGCTGAGTTGTCGCCATGCACTCTCCTTCAGTCCTTTGCCTGCTGCGCCGCCAGCAGCGCGTATCGCACCGCCACAGCGGCGCGTTGCCATTCCGGGCCACCCGCCATCAGGCCCCGCACCCACTTTTCGCACCCCTCGTCGATCTTGCCGGGAGGCTTCAAATTGCGCACCACCTGATGCCGCAGAAGCGGCTTCCACAGCCCCCGTTCCACGTCTCCCTGAGTTTGCGCCAGCCACAAGACGTCCTGTAGAAACCCCGACGGAAGACTTGCGGAGCCCGCGGCCGGTTTATACCACTGGCACACGGCTTTGCCCTCCCGCAAGACCTCCCGGAACTCGTTCCACTGCATCACCGTGCCCAGGGCGCAGATCCGGTTCCGCCCCTGCTTTTTCGCCTTTTCTAAGGCCGCCGCGGCTTCCTCCGACTTGGTCAAAATGTGTTGGTGCGGCTTCCCTAACGCGAAGCCCGCGGAAAACGTTAGACCCTCTGGGCCGGTGCAAGCCTCGAATTCGTCCCTTAGCTTTTCCGCCAGATCAAGCACGAGATTCCAAGGCCCGATGACATACAGGTCATCTCCACCGCCATACACGGGATACACAAACGAATCCTTAATTAGTTCCTGGACCCGCTGGCAAAAGAAGGTATGCAGGAGACGGCTCAATCCCCAAATGCGCGTTGGGTCTCCTCCCAGTTTGAGAAAGTTCTTCCCCGCGTGATCGGCGTCTATCCGCAAATGGCCTAGCCACTGCTTACCCGCCGCTTTCGTCACCAGATCTTCGAAAGAGGCGGGCTGGTCGCCGATCATCGGGAAATGATGCACCACGTCTTCGCGGCGGACGTGCGGCACTTTCCCAGGGTCAAAGTTCCATCGACTAAGCCGAGTGCCAATCTCGATATCGCGCGCACAGCCCTCACAGATCACTTCGCCGGCCACCTCGCGAAGGCGTGGCACCGTCCGCAGGCATGCCGGGCATTTGTACCACTCTCCAACGGCCTTGTCGAAGAACTTTTTCTCGCTCCACCCGCCCTCCGGCATGAGCGCGTACTCCAAGGGCCTGGCCCGCCGCCTCTGCAGTTCGTCGAACAGTGCTTGTGTTGGAACGCCTCCGGCGTAGTCCGTAGCGGCAAGATGAAACGCGACTTCCCCGCCAAATCGATCGAAAAGCTTCCGATCGATGCTTGCCTGTAGCGTCGCCAGTCTTGCCCGCCACCCATCCTGCAAGGGAGCGGACACCAGGAACCGGCCGCCCGCCACGTAATACGGCGACGCAGCGCCGAACTCCTGGCAAACCGCCTCGGCGATTCGCAGCGTCCGTTCCGCCACGCGGAAGGACCGGGCGCGCAAACGCTTGGCCGCCCCGCGAGCGCCCGGCACCGGCCGGAGCACGTAGGCTTGAATCCCGGCAAAATCGCCGACTATGGCCACGCCCTTGAGTAGCCAGACCGCATCCGCGGCCAACTCACCCGACCAAACGCGTTTCAGCCGCCCAAGCGACTGCTGCACTCGGCTAACGTCCACTGTGTTCGCCTTCTCAGGGTCGTGGAGAGTATACCACCCGGCTTATTCGGTGTACAGCGTACTTAGTGCGCACTTAGCGACGGTTTCGATACCCTCAGGCTCCGCTGCGGGGTTTCGCTCTACGCCACGTATCGCCGTCACCACGAACGTCACCGTAACTTTGCAAACGTCGTGGCGCCTTTCGCCGGGCCCACCGCTCTCGGGAAATTCCAAATCTGCAAGTGCGCTTACTCGCTCGTGGCCTCCACAGCGGGACAATCGCCCCTCCCTGTAAGGCGCCGCAGGCGCGTCAGCGGTTGCTGAAAGCCAAAAGCCAAAAGCTAATAGCCAAAAGCTGCTAGCTACCAGCTGCCAGCTTCCCTAACTGAACGCCCCGGCCAATGCCGACGTGCACAGCACCAGCAGTGCCCATGGCGTCACCACCGCCACCAGGGCCCCGGTAAACGACAGTTTCTTGCCGGCCGCCGCCTTGAGTCC
>Ga0182030_10009125_pt1 | contig 20363 bp, 15 predicted proteins | sample 812S3MmetaG_FD_121299 | JGI IMG/M metagenome (GOLD analysis project Ga0182030, IMG submission 121299) | Permafrost microbial communities from Stordalen Mire, Sweden - 812S3M metaG (Illumina Assembly) | ecosystem: Environmental > Terrestrial > Soil > Wetlands > Permafrost | place: Sweden... | reverse complement strand
TATCGATAGCCAGCCGCAATTTTTTATGTGGGAACTGGACGAATTTTGTGTGGCTATCGGCTTGTTTGGCACCGGAATTGCCACCGAGACCATGTGGCCAATGATCGTGTTAATCATCTTGATTTCCGGGGTGTTAAAAAAATTCAAGAAGGAAAATCTTGAAGGCGCATTGCTGCACATCGCTTTTTGGTCCGGCATAACCGCAATGAATAAAGAGAATCTCGACGCCTATGAATCGGAGCTGATCGCATGAAATTGAAATTCATGTCACGGACATGGGAGATGTCAACCACCATCTCGATTTGGTTGGCCATCAGCAATACCGTGCTTGTCGTACTTTTCTTTGTTGCTGCAAACAAAATTTTTACAGTAAAAGATAGAGTCGTGCTTGTCCCTCCTTACCTTAACGAGCAGATGTCAGTGGGTTGGAACAGCGCGTCAGAGAATTACTACAAGTCATTCGGGCTTTATTTCGCCACATTGGTCGGGAATATCACCCCCTCAAACGTTGATTTTGTGACCGACATTTTGTCAACGTTTCTGGAGCCGGAAATATACGCCTCAATCAAGCCAAAGCTGATTTCACTATCGAAAGATGCGATTTTTAGAGAAAGCGGCGGCACGTCAATCTTTACATCAGAGCACATCACCTACGAGCCGGAAACATCAAAGGTGTTTGTGGCAGGAACGATGTCCATGGCGAGTTACGCAAAGAAACAGCCCGATCTAAAAAATGTCATTTACGAAATAGCAATCCATTTCAAAAACGGCAAACCCATGATCAGCTATCTTGATAGTTATGAGGGGGGCCAACCCCATACGTTGAAGTGGATAGCTGCGAATCCGGAACAGGCAAAACCAAACAAGGAGCAAGCCAAGTGAGAGTCTTTCCTCTGATGTTAGCCATTCTGGCCATTCCATGCGCGGCGAATGCAGCCGACACACAACCCGTACCACAAAAGAGCATCCCAGTGGTCAAGGCCACAACACCTGCCGCATTTGCAACAGCCGCCGCGACCTTGCCAGACCAGTCCAATACCAAAGGGAACTTACCGCAGCAAGATACTAAACCTGTAATCGTTCGTCACAAAACAAAACTGGCCACAAACATGCCGGGGGTCGGTGAATTATCAGGAAGCCCAGCGGTATTCAATGCCAGCGTGATACGCGTAAGTGCTAATCGCAACGAAGTGGTGTATGTGTCCAGTGCGTACGCGAACCGGATTTCAACGCCATTTCATTCCCCAAAGATCGTCGGCGCACTACCCGATGGATACAACGAGGAAACGATCAAGATTGTTGGCTCCAGCATCTATTTCCCGGCGGTAGAGCAATCGCTTGCGGTGTTCATTACGGGTAGTGATCCCGGCGATCAGGTTATTTCGTTGACCTTGATGCCGAAATCCATCCCGGCCCAAACAGTTTCATTGATGCTTGATGGGGGCGAGAACCCAACGGCTGATCGGAAGTCGGATGCAACACCTGGCTCTTACACCGAAGCGCTGGTTGCAAAATTTCGCTCGATTGCGATGGGAAAAGTTCCACAGGGCTTTTCCAGCTCAAATATGTCGCCAGCAATTGCCAGGATCGGTTCGTTGATTATTATCCCCGAACAGCGGTTTTCAGGTCAGAAGCTAGATATCTATCTCTACCGTGTTGAGAATGCCGAGAAAGGGATAGTGGAATTGAGTGAGACGGCATTCTATGAAAATGGCGTGCGCGGTGTGGCCATCTATCCCAATCTCAAGCTGGATGGTGGCGAATCTACCTATGTGTATGTTGCGGCTGACAAGACGGCGTCTGGCGCTGGTTTTGCGGAAATCCTGCCATTGGCGGCAAGGGAATAAGCATGGCCGGATCACTAAAAGATCAACTTAAGGAGCACTGGGGCAAGCTTTCCCCAGCGGCCAGGACCGGCTTTTCATTGGTCGCGTTATTCGGCGGACTGACAGTGCTCGCCCAGTTAATTATGCCAGGCAACAAGAACGATACACAAAGTACAACAGCGCATCAACAGCGCACGTCCGAAACTAATCTGATTGTGCCTCAGCACAAAGATACCTCTCTTGAGGGGGTTATAGCAGAGCAGGATGCAATCAAAGTCGATCAACAAAAGGCCGCTCAGTCACAAACCGAAAAAGATCGTCAAATCGATGACTTGAAAAAACAACTCACTGAAATGTCCGGCAAAAGGAGCGAAGATCAGCAAGGCCAATCGCAGGAAGTTATAAGAGAGCTCGCACGCCTTTCCACCCGTCTTGATGAATTTGAAAAAGGCAAGAACGTGCCAACTCTTGCTGATGCTTTGCCATCACCGGATAAGAGCCAACCATATAACGGGCAGCCTCCCGCGCAAGATTCGGCTGCGGTGCCTGCCGCATCAGCAAAACCTAAGATTCGAATCATTGGCGCGATAGAGGAAAAAAAGGATGTCGCACAATCAGATGAATCCAAGCAGATTCCTTATCTAACGTCCGGATCAATGTTCGAGGGGGTGCTAATCAACGGTATGGACGCGCCAACCTCCAGCGTAACGACAAAGAATCCTGTGCCTGCGCTGGTTCGCGTCAAAACTGATGCTGTCTTGCCGAATCGCAATGATCTTGAAGTGAAGGAATGCTTCGTGGTCGTGTCAGGCTTTGGAGTCATGGCCACCGAGCGCGCGCAACTGCGCACAGAAACGCTGTCCTGCGTCAAGGAAAACGGTGAGGTGATCGAGTCCAAGCTCGAAGGTTACGTCGTGGGTGAAGATGGCAAGGTTGGCCTGCGCGGGCGGCTGGTGTCAAAGCAAGGCAGCTTGCTTGCAAAAAGCCTGTTGTCTGGATTTCTGGGAGGATTCTCGGCTGCTATGGTGCCGAACCCTGTGCCACAGATGAACATTGCACCTGGTATGTCACAGCAATACCAAACCCCGAATCTTGGAATGGCTACGCAGGCGGGTGCGGCAAAAGGACTTTCTGATTCGACCAAAATGCTTTCCCAGTTTTATCTCGACATGGCCAAGGAGATGTTCCCTGTCGTTGAAATTGATGCTGGCCGTCGGGTCACGATTATTCTGGTCCATGGCGTTGAACTGCTCCCGACGAAATAATTTTTTATCTGCAGATTAAGAATAAGCGTATTGGAATAATTTATGAAACGAATCACGATACTTCTGGTTTCGCTGTTAACAGGATGCGCCAGTACATTAAATACCGCAGGCACGGGTGAGTTCGCATGCCCAGGTATGCCGGGCGTAATGTGCAAAACACCTGGTCAGGTTTACAAAATGACGGAAGGAAACACTTTAGACGCTTCCGTGCTGGCACCAGAACCGAAAGTTGTTTCTGCAAAAAACATCAATCCCGTCGCGTCGGGCGCTGATGCGAACACGCCGATGCCAATCCGCGAACCGGCCAAAGTAATGCGCGTATGGATCGCGCCGTGGACGGACAAGAATGATGATCTTCACTGGCCGTCTTATATTTATACCGAAATTCAACTGCGCAAGTGGAGTTTTGGCAACCCTGATTTCAAGGCGATGAGCCCAGTCGTTCCTTACAAGAATTTGTCCGCAAGTGCTGCGGCACAACCTTCTGCTACGTCAAAAGCGAAGCAGCCTGCGTCGCAGTCCAACGCGGTTTTACCCACCCCCTCTGAAAACCCATAAAGGAGAAGCAAAATGAAATTAAATTCGAATCATCGTATCCATTTGTCCGAAGAAAAGGTGCTGACAACATTCGTCACAATAGCTGTCATTGCATTTATGGCAACCAATAATGTGCATGCTGGTGTGGACACGACCTTTACATCAGCGACAGCACTGCTGACCGGCTGGATTGATGGTTCATACGGCAAAATGGCAGCACTTGGCGTGTTGGGCGTTGGCTTGTCCATCGCCATCGTCAAGCAGTCTTTGATGTTTGTTGCCGCCGCTGTTGGCATTGCTATCGTGGCCGTCACGGGACCGGCGATTGTGACAGGCATCGTTACCGCAACACTGTAATGTTTCGACTGTTCAGTAAAAAGCCGGAAGCAGACGCACGCAGGAATACGCCGTGGCGGTATATCACCGTCCGCGCGTATGACGCGGATGCCCGTGTCTTTTTTATGGCTTCCGAGCTTGGCGAGTACCATCTGGGTGCGCTCTGGGTTGGTTCGCCATTGTTAGGCGCGGATGCCGGAACGGTTGAAAAACTCCGTTCCGCGTTATCCACCCCCCTTCCGGCTGGTTCTTATATTCAGATCGCTTTGTTTTCAGACCCGGATATTGAATGGGCAACAGACGCTTATTTGAGTAACAAGAATGGCACAAATAATCCTGTGCTTAAGGAATACAGCCAACGGCGAGCCGCGTTTATCCTGAGCGGCAAGGATGATCCGTTGATCAAACAATCCGGTGTACTCCTCAATAATCAGCGCCTGATCGTCACGGTCAAGATTCCGTGCGACAGCCCTCAAAGCGATGAGGAGCTCGCGGGAGCTTCTGAAATTGCCGATAAGGTTCAAGAATCACTTAAGGCGGCAGGGATTAACATGATTCGCCAGGATCATGAAGGCTATCTTGTTTTGATGCGAAATATTACGCATCTCTACGACAAGAAGGATGCTGAGTACGACGAAGATCGCCCATTGCGCGAGCAGATTTATTTCCCTGGCGATAATGTAGATGTCAACAAAACAAGCCTCACGTTCCATGATCAATACCACGCCAAATTCATGAGCGTGAAGCACTACCCGAAAAAAGCTTCCCTCTCGATCATGAATTACATGATTGGGGATCCGGGCGGGCTGGTAAACCAGCTACCCGACCCGTTCATGCTCGCGATGACGATCCGATACCCGGATCAAACCAAGAAATCCGCTGAAGTAAATCGTAAGGCTATGTGGATCAAGCATCAGGTGTTCGGGCCGACTGCGCACATGATTCCGTCGCTTAAATACAAGAATGATGGATTTACTACGTTGGTGAATGAGATGGAAGGGAACGGCGCAGTTTTATGCGAGTTCAATTTGACGCTCGCGCTTTTTTCTAAAGACATAAAGAAACTGAATCGCCTGACGGCGGGCTTGCAGACGTATTTTGCGGCCATTGCAATAGAAATGCGGGAGGATAAGCGAATTCTGCGTGCGCTATGGAATCTGATGTTGCCATTGAACACCACAGATAACGGTATCAAAGGCCTGTTCAGGTTCCAGTCAAAGGCCGTTTCCCAAGCCGTCCAGTTCTTGCCGGTCATCGGTGAGTGGCAAGGCACAGGAAAGTCGGCAACCTCGATCATGATTTCGCCACGCGGGCAGCCGGTGTTGTTTGGTCTTTACGACAGTCCGACGAATTACAACTTTAATTTGATTGCCGAATCAGGTGCGGGCAAATCGTTCGCTACCCAGTCCTTCATTGCGGATTTTTTGGCTGAGGACGCGCGCGTGTGGGTGATCGACAAAGGTTACTCTTACAAGAAGTTATGTGCGGCAGTTGGCGGTGAATATATTCAATTTTCCGATGACAGCGGGTTGTGCCTCAATCCCTTTACGCATATTACCGTTATCGACGACGAAATGGATTTACTGAAGGCAATGCTATCCAAGATGGCCGCACCTAAAGAGGGCCTTGACGATTTTCAGATGTCGATTCTTGAACAGGCGATCAAGGGTGTATGGACTCACTTTGGCAATCAGTCCTCCATAACGGCTGTCGCCGACTGGTGCTTGTCTCAAAAAGATCAGCGCACCCAGGATATCGGGAGTCAATTGTTTTCATTCACTCGCCATGGCTCTTACGGACACTGGTTTGAAGGCGACAATAGCCTCCAATTTCATAATCGATTAGTGGTGTTGGAATTGGAAGAATTGAGTGCGCGTCAACATTTGCAGCAGGTCGTTCTGCTTCAGCTTATCTCCAAGGTCAATCAGGAGATGTACCTGGCCCAGCTCAGCGAAAAAGGACGCAAGAAGTTGCTCATTGTAGACGAAGCCAAGGATCTGATAGATGACCCGGTAATGTCCAAGGCATTGGAGTCGGCCGGTAGCCGGGTTCGCAAATACGAACGTGCGCTGGGTATCGTCACTCAGTCTATCGCAAATCTCTATCGCTCCCCCAGCGGGCGGGTAATCGCAGAAAACAGTGCGTTCAATATCGTCATGATGCAGAAATCTGAATCGATCGACGCCGCAATTGCTGAAAAACATTTCAAGATCGACGCGTATGGTGAATGGCGGCTACGCGCGCTCCACACCATTCCAGGGCGATATGCCGAAATGATGATCAAGCGCGGTGATGACTATGGTGTGGTGCGTTTGGCGACAGACCGGTTCTCGCAGGTTCTCTTCTCGTCGAAGGGGGCGGAGCGAAATGAAATTCTCGATGCGATTGATCGCGGGGAGGATGTGGTAAGGGCAATCGATAAATTTATTGAAGAAAGAGGGTAATTTAATTATGCAATTTTCTATACTTCCAAGAAGGCTCAAGCATGCCTGGCTCTATTTTGCATTATTCCTGATGGCGGGTATTGCTCTGATGCCTACGCCCCTCACAGGCATGACTGTGTTTCCTTTGTTATCCGGCGTCTGCATCGGTATCGCAGCCATGATTGCGATGTTCATGCTGGGTAAAAAAGCAGCCAGCGAGGTTGAGTAATGGGCAATCCGGTTGAGCCAGCAGTTGAAGATCATGCGGAGCTGCAATCACCCCAGGCTTTAAATCCACCGCAAGGCATTTCGTTCTTGACGGCAACGATTATTGCGATGGCCATGGCGGCGTTTTCATCTGTAATTTCGGTCTGGTATATGCAAACCCATGCCAACGCAGGCGGCGTGGGTTCCAAGCTGGTCTTCGTGGACGGGAACGCCATTTTCAAAGCGCAAGTGAAAGCTTTCGCTGCCGGACCGGATGCTGGGTCACCGGATGCCACACAAAAAGCAGCTAAAGCGTTTTCGGTGAAAATGAACGCAAGCCTGGCACCGTACAAGGATGCTGGCTATATCGTTTTGAATTCGGCGGTAGCGATGAATGTCCCGGAAGGACTCGACATTACCAGCCGGGTCGCGAAACAAGTCGGGGTGGAGATCCAGTAATGGATGCTCGCGCCAAGTTTGCTTTAAAAACGACCGGTTTTATGGCCGGTCTTTTTTTAACCGGCATGTTACTGATAAATGCACTGGGATCATTTTATCGGATCGGAGTGGATTTGCAGCAACGCCAGTGCTTGCCGTGGAAGTGGTATTTCATCACGGCAGGCCGGCCAGCCGAGTTCCATCGCGGCGATATTCTGGTTGCAATTATGAAATACGGGCGGATGGGACATGGTTTTGACGGACAGAAAATCACCAAGATGGTTTTTGCACTGCCGGGCGACGCCTTTGAGGTTAAAAATGATCTTGCTTACATCAACGGCCAACAGGTAGGTCGCAAGATGGATTTGATCGAGAAGCTTGGCAAGAAGCCTGGCGGCTTTGACAGGAAAGCGATAGTGCCTGCTGGTCATCTGTTGTTACTTGGCACCGAGCCTCACAGTTTTGATGGCCGTTACTGGGGGTTTGTACCGGAGAGCGAAATTGTCGCTAAAGCCACGCCTCTTTGGTAGCGCGCTCGCCATCGCCTTGCTTGTGATCGCGCAACTGGGGTACGCCGGTGACGCTCAGATCGAAGGCGGTGTAGATGACAATGCCGAGAAGTCTCTCGATGAAGCGCCTGTCGGTCGTTTCATCGAGCGTAAGGGCGAAGGCTGGTATTGGTATCAGGATCCCAAAGAAAAAACCTCCAAGAAACCTTTGCCAGTCACACCAGCGAAAGCGGACGCACAACCCAAGAAGGATGAGCCTTTTTCCGTAGCATGGCTGCGCAAGAATCTCCCAATCTTCCGCGAGCGCGCAATTGACAGCCCGACTCAGGAAAATATCGAGGCCTACATGTATGCGCAGCGTGTCGCCATGGACAAATCGCAGAACTTTGCCGAAGCCACGCAGCGGGTTGTGTATGCCGATCCGTTCCTGGATGAAAACAACCGCGTGCCGATGTCATCGTTTGCAAAACCGGCATTCCTGTTGAGCGTTGAAAAGTCCGGCAACGCAGCCTTGAATGAACTGGCCAAGACCGGTGGACTCTGGATGTTCTTTGACTCCAAATGCGATTACTGCAAGGTACAGGCGCACATTCTTAACCGGGTAGCAAAAAAGCACGGCTTCTTGACCAAGTTTATCTCGCTGGATGGCAAAGGCACACCCGAGGTCCCAGAGTTCGTGAAAGACAATGGCCATGCGGCCATGCTCAATATGCGGGTGACGCCGACTACGGTGCTTGTTGTCCCTCCTAAAACATACCTGATCGTCAGCCAGGGAATGATGGCGGAAACGCAGCTAGAAGAAAGAATCCTGGTCGCAGCCGAATCGCAGAACTTGTTATCTCCGGAACTGGCAGCAAAAGTCGCTCAATACACGCGTGGCGTGCTCAAAACGGATGACATGAAAAATGGCGCGGGAGAAGATCCTGCGATTTGGATAAAAACGTTGAAAGACCGTCTGAATGGGAGGTACTGATCATGCTCAAGAGAAAATTGCTCATATTGTTGCTGAGTATTGCATTGGTTTTTCCCAGCATCGCGGACGCAAGCTTGCAGGATTCGCTGAACAGCATGTTCATGTCGAACGTGACAGCGCCACAGGCCTATAGTAGCCAGTCGCGAGGCGGATTTGTTGGAGGCGGAATATCCGTCCGCGCGCCCATCAGCAACATCAACCTGGTGGCATTCGATCCGCCACGACTTTCTGCCGGGTGCGGTGGCATCGATATGTATGGCGGGTCATTCACGTTTATCAATTCAGCTCAACTTGCTGCGCTGTTCCGCCAGATTGCGGCCAATGCGGCCGGCGCATTATTCAAGATGGCGATCGATGCCATTTCACCTGAAATCGGCAAAGTCATGCAAGATTTTCAGAGCATGATGCAAGCACTCAATGGCGTATTAAAGAACACTTGCGCTGTCGGCACCGCCATCGCCCATGACATTGGTGATCCAATTGCCGGGGCGAATGGATTGCAAGTACAAGCGCAAGCAGGCAATACCGCCACAGGTCAGGTGACGGATGCGTGGAACGCTTTGAGCAATGACTTTACGACTCCACAAAGCGATGTAAATGCGGCTAACGCAGCGGGCGTATGCCCTACTTGTGGCAATCTGGTGTGGAAAGCACTTGCCGAAAGCAACGCGGGAGCGATGCTGGGGTCTCCTGGCACCTCGTTTGTCCAAACCCCAACGCCAGTCGGTGGCACTGTGCCCACGTCCGTTGCACCCATGAACGAAATCGTGATGAGTTTGACCGGTACGCTTATAACGATCCAGCCCCCATCCGCTGCTGCACAGGCATCGGGAGTGCCCGCAGCTCCAACCATGATAAACGGGGTGGAAGTACCGCAAAACGGGGTTGCCATTGCCCATACTCTTAATTTGTGGGATCTCAAAGACAAAAGGCCGGCTGGCAGTGAAGTCATTATTTTACGTTGCGATACTTACACAGAAAATGGGTGTTTGAACCCAACGCCAACACCAGATACGACTTTTCAAGGCATAGAAGGGTATGTCAATACCATCCTGTTCGGGCAGGTTGATGACACGGCAGGTATCAGTTCAGGATCTCTGATCGCCAACCTCAACAGTTGCGCTGTTGCGAATTGCACATTCACAGCTGCACAGAATAGTTTTATCGCAACCATCAGCGCGCCTGTTCTTAAATTGTTGAGGGATGTTCAACACGATCCGGCTTCCATGGCGACGATCGCTCAAATGCTTGCACCTGTTATGGCGATAGAGTTGCTTGAGAAATATGGGATCGCAGCAGAGACGGCGGCGCGCAATGCGTACACTGGAGTTAAAAATACCCCGCGCGCGCCCGATTTTTTCAAGCGTATTGGAGAGCTTAATACTGAACTCATCGCGATCCGTGTCGCAAAACTGGACATGCGACAAAAGATTATTGAAGCCAAGCAGTATGTAGATACGATTATGGCGAATAACCCCGGCTTGTTTGTTCATGTATCGACAGGGCGATAAGCGATGGCATTGACCATATACACCCTCGGCGACATCCCCACTTTTACAGCCGTTTTGAATGGTGTGGCGATGCTATTCCAGCAAGGTTTCATGACCGGCCCAGGGCTAGGGCTGGGCGCAGCTGCCGGGGTTGGCTTGCTGGTCACGCTGGCTCTGCTGCTCATCGGTGCCCCAATCTCAATGTTAAAGGGGGGCGGTGGAGGAACTGGCAACTGGGCCATGCTTCTCGTATTGGTCATGGTGTATTCGGTGGGAACCCGGCCAGTAACGATTCAGGTGGAGGATTACTACACAGGAACGGCTACGACGGTAGCTAACGTCCCATTTGCCGTGGCCGTACCAGGCGCAATCATCTCCCTGGTAACGCGATCCATTGCCAATAACATGGAAACGGCGTTTTCTGGCGTAGACGGCAACTACATCGCCTTGTCGAGCGATGGCTTTGCCAGCCCCTTGCAGCTCATGCTTTCAATGCGTGGTGGAAAATATGGTCTTCCTGACGCGGATCCCTATCTTACTGCCAACATCAAGGTGTTCGTTTTAGACTGCGTTGCGGGAAGCTCTACTTTCGATCCCAATGCTTTCGCAAAACAGAATATTCCGGGGATCAACAATCCAATCTCATATATCACCAGCCCAGCCGTATATGCCAACGGCTTGACGGTAATTTATTCAACAGTCAATCCTGCCGGGATTGGTGACTCGTGCGCTGATGCGGCAGTCAATATACAAAATTCCACGACCAATTTTGTTGCTACAGGTACTGCAGCACCGATCTCAGGGTATCTCAATGCCAACATGAATAAACGGGCAAGCCCGAACACGGCGGTGCCGAATATTTACTCAGCAGACGATATCAGTGCACTGTACGGCAATATGATCCAGGGCGTATGGGGATCATCTATGACGGCGCAGGATTTTATGATCACCGCTCTCACCTCCGCTCAGATTAGTGATTCATACAACTGCGCGGTGGCCAACAGCAGCATGGCAACATATAACCAGTGCACCATGACTATTACACAGGCCATGGAGCAATGGAAAATCGATTCTGCCGGGAGCGCCACCGTGTTCACCAAATCAATGGTGCCCGCGATGAATATATTACTCGCGATGTTTTTCGGCTTTTCGCCCATCATGTTTATCTTCGCCATGATGACGGGCACACATGGGCTTGGTATTTTGACCAAGTACCTGCTCTTCGGTTTGTGGTCGCAGACATGGCTGCCGTTCGCCGTGGTCATCAATTACATCGGGCAAATTATGGTCAAGAATGAGTTCTTGCGCCTCGCTGCCGCAGCGCCAAACGGGTTAAACCCTGCAACCGTCCCGGCCTTCTACGACATGCTCTCCCTCAAATTTGGAATCATCTCGGAGATGCTGGCCTCAGTTCCGCTGATTTCAATGGCATTGTTGACTGGATCGGTCTACGGCCTCACTCAGATCGCAAGCAATATTGGCAAGGATCATATTGACAATAAAGGGGCTGCGCCGAATGTGGAAGAGACGGGGTCGGTAACAAAAGTGGGGCCAGCAATGGGGGTTGGTTCGCGGCGTGAAGGTAATGCGAACACTATGGCAAGTGAGGCGGTCGGAATGGAGAGCGGATTAATCAGGTTAGGCGAGCAAATGAGTAGCATGAAGAGTGATGCTCACCAAAATACCGTGTCAGCAGGAAAAATGGTCAGCCAGGGTCTTGCTGAAGCGGCGAGCGTCAGCGGTACAAGTGCGCAGACCGTTGCTAACATGGGCTCGTTTGCAAAAGAATTCTCGGCGAATCATAAAGAAGCAGCGCAAATCTCGAAGGGTATTACCGATAAGGTAACAGACGGATTGGATTACACCAACGCCGAAAAGTTGGCGATAGAAGGATCTGCCAGTGCTGCAGGAGTGTTGACAGGATCGCCCGTTGCGATGGCGCAGGCAGCTTCGGAGATGGCAAACGGGATAAGAAAAGGGAGATCTGCGTCCATAACTGCAAAAGGAGAAGGGGGTGTTTTCTTGAAGGGCGGAGTTACCGAAACAGAGAATAAGAAAATCGCCAAGAATCACGAGGACGCTATTGCTCTGGGTCAAGTAACGGAAAATTCAACCACTTCAGCGTTAAAGGGCCTTACTTCACAAACACTGACTAATAGCCGTGGATGGCAAGCACAGAAGCAGGTGAGTGAGACTTTCGGGACTACCGCCACCAATGCAGAACAGTATGCCAGAACCGAATCAGCTCTGGCATCGAGTACCGTATCGCAAGACGTGTCTTTCGCGCGCAATATTCCGATGATGGCCAAGGAGGCAGCAAGTAACACTGCAGCTCAAAGGATTGCAATGGATGCGTATAACGCACACGGGGATGCGGCAGGAGAGAAGGCTCTGGCAAGGTATGGCGCTAAAAATACGGCATTTGCAACACCTGAACAAAAACAGCTGGCCATGGGTATTGCACTGTTGGAGAGTGGGCAGCACGGAACAGCACCTAACAGCACACGAGAGGGTTTGGTAGCCGCTCTGTATGGTGACAAGCCCTCTGAAGCAGAAGGCGCGGGCACATTGACGAAAACGGTTGCTGAAAAAATCGCGCCTGTTCAGGCAGCAGTTGATGGAGTTGGCAATTTATCTCCTGAAAAACTTAACAACCTTAATGCCGATAGCGCGAAATTAGATGCGGCAAGAACCGTGAATCTAAATAAGGATGCAACCCCTTTGGCTGTAACTAAAGGCGAGGCCGGACTCGCGTCTCAGGCGGGCGGCGTACCTGGACAAAAAGTTAATAAAGGAACACCTTCAATTGCTGATTTCAAAGAGGATTACAAAAACGGCAACGTGAATTTATCCAAACTGATGTCAGGGCTTGTCGAAGGCACGGGCGGTGATGGAGTGACAGGGAGGCTGGCTCACAACATGGGCAACGTCTTAACCAACGCGGGTGTCCTGGCCGGAGCTGCGGGTGTTGCAACAAGCCTTGTGGCAACAGCAGCAGATACGCTTGCTGATTTTGGCTCACGTGTAGACAAGCCAAAACCATCCACATCTGGAACTCCAAAACCAGGAGTGCCTATGAGTGAAGGTGCGAAGCATTTGTGGGGTTCAGCAGCCACCATAGCTGGTGCGGCAACATTGACAGGGGCAATTTCTGGCATGATTAAAAGCGGTGTGGACGGCGACAACAGCATTAATGCCATTGCCGGGACATTGATGATGACACCAAACCCAGTAGCCAAAGGCGTTGGGGCATCGTTGTTGGCCGGGTATGAGGCTGGAAAGCTGCTAGGGGCTGACACGGCGGGTAAATGGATTGGCGATGCAGTGTATGATTTTACGCACGGGGCGGGTAGTGAAAGCGAACGTGCTGGGCAATTCAATTTAAAAATGAAAGAGCTTCAAGAAAAGGCGACGGCTTCACATTGAGCTAATCTTTAGTCTTCGTCGAATACCGATGAGTGTTTGCTGAAAATAATGCCATAGGGATTCCCGTTTATGTCTATTCTGCCAATCATCGGTGCACCATCAATATTAAAAGCAGGAGTGTCTGAAACAGGTTCCCGCCTAACACTGTAAATTTCTATGGTGCGAAACGTGTATTGCAGGCAAGCGACACCGAACAGCATCATGTTGATCGCAGCGAAATGCGAACCCCATTCTCTTGCAAATACGAATGTCAGGAATCCGCCAACTGTTAATGTAAAACTAAATATGAGGGTGAGGAAAACCCTCAGTTTTCCGGGATTTTTTTCTGCGGGCAATACACCATAAAATAACCATATCCCCAACGCGAGCATGGTGCCAATCATAGTTGCCAAGCCGAAGTATTCATTTTTCACAAAACACCTTCTTTCTTTTCAATTCCAGCCCAAAGTTTGATGACGGCTGTCAGTTTCAGCACATCATTCAGTATGGTTCGATATTTACCTAGCACATGATTAACTAACGACGTAGTTTTCGCACAATAACAACTACAAGGTTATAGTGCAATTTATATGTTGCGAGTTGACATTTCCATCATTATTACCGGACATCTACAACTTTCTAAAAACTCTAATCCTTAAGAGTTAGCCAACAAAAAAGTTGGTTTCAGGTTGGCACGGATGTGGAATAGACACTACTACTACCACCTTTTGTTGCCTCAAGCCTTTCATCATTCTCTGTAACCCACGCTTCTAATAGCTCAAACTGTTCAGGCCACACTGTGTTGTATTCGTGCTCGAACACGAACATGCATAGTTCAATTTCTGGCTCCAACTTATCAGCATACATAGTTGACATGTTGTTGGAGTACTCAGCGACATGATTGTCATGATCTATTCGCGAGTAGCCAAAGCACAGCCCCTCGAAATTCGGGTGTGCGCTTTCAGATAGCTGCGCATATAGGCCCATTATTCCGGGATAACGCTTCTCGCATTTTTCCAACACGGAAACGATATTGACTGCTTGATATTCAGTCGACTTGTCGCGCGAACCGAGCAAAAGGCGAGCCGTTAGATTTGAAAAGGTATGAAAATCTTGGTTTCCGGCCATTACTGCCGCAGTGGATTGATTTAGGTAGATGAGGGTTGCGAGAGTTTCGATAGCGCTTCGCAGAAGAATTCGAGCCCCCAGAGTCCTGCCATTGACGTGCAACTCATAGGACTGGGTTAGTAGGTCATGAATGCGCCAAAACGCTGTTTCCCTTAATTCAAGGCTGCGAAATGTGGCCTTCCACTTATGGGCAATAGGATTCCTGGCGAATAGCCCTCCAACCTCAATTCTCGGGCAAAGCGATTTTTCCCAATTGACTAGCGTTTCAGTGATCGGTGGCATAAGAGCCTATGCTTAGTCATAACCCAACTATTGAGCTGAGTCTTGTTTGTACTGCTAGGGATAGACTTTCAAGGCCCTCTCTATTCGAAAGATAGCGAATATACCTAAGATGACGAAGGTCAAAAGGTACGTCTTCTTCCGATTGTGCAATCAAAATTACTTCTTTTCCTAGAGTGTGAGCAATGCCAGCCTCATAAAACACATTTGGATTTTTCCCCGAGCAATCACAAATTACAACTCTTGCCTTGGATATTATGTTTACGATGTCTTGGATTATTGTGTGATGCTCCCAAATATCATCAGCCCTAACGCAACTCAGGCCAATTGCCGCTATTGATGCCTGAAGTGCTGAAAAAACTGGATTAAACTCAGCTTTAAAAGGCATCATAACTGAGACGAGATTACTTTCCTGAGCATGAAGCGCTTCAACAGAAAATACTTTTGGGACAATCGCATTTTTCTGCTGGTTAAGCAAAAGTAACCTAAATAGATCTGACTCGCATAACCTCCAACAGGTATGCGACAGCCCGAACTGTCCAAGGCGTAACTGTACTGCGAAACCTTCAAGATCATTATTGGAGATCGGAGGAATGCTACTATCAATTGCATATTGGATAGCTGTTTCTCTAACTCCTTCAGTAATCTGGGTAATGTACGCAACTTTAGCGAACTGCGGAGCATCACTACCCGGTTCAGCAACCAGTAGTGCTGGAAACTTATTTATCTGCGATATATCAAGCTTACCGTTTGTGAAGAATGGTCGCCCAGGCTCTTCATTCCGGTTAATGTAGACACGACTATTGGGAAGAGAGCCACCGGAATCTGGCCATCCCTGATATGAAACCAGTAAATGAAACATATTATTTTCCAGATTGTTATCTGCTTAATTTGTTGGGGAAACCAATTACGTTTGCCATGCAGGAATTTCGTTAAGCGAAGCATTCTTTAGCTAACAAATTGATGAAACGCAGGCTACCCGTGCTCAAGCTGCTTGTAAAGCTTTGCGTTGCACAATATCCTGTTCGGCACCGGCGAGCGTAGCTTCATCGTTGGCGTCCAATTTGTACAAACGACGGAGGTTTGTGATCTTACCAGTCGCCTCGTCTTCTAAGCCGTGCGTACTGAGACAGTTCGAACGTCCTTGAAGACTTCGCTGGCTTGGATAGCAGCGGCTCGCCGGTCACCCATATCTACGAGGGCATCCAGCGCACGCAGCAGGGTGCGGGCCGTCTCCGCCGATAGCGGCTGCGTCTTTTCCGAGAATCGTTGGATGAGTCCCGCGAAGCGTGCGGGCATCGAGGTTCCACGCCATCCGACCGGCATTCCGCCATCGCCGCCGAATACCAAGGGGAGCTGGGCGACGAATCGTTCCAATGGATAGGCTTGGACTGCGCGCTCGCACATGGTTAGGTAGGCCGAGGTTACCGTGGGGTTTTGGCCTTGCGCTGCTAGGATGGGGTCGACGACCGAATGGATGCTCGAAACATCGTTCCAGTCGCCGTTTGCGAAACGCGCAGCTCCCATGGCTTTCTTCACTTCGACGAAGAACAGCGCCCTGATCATGCGGGAGAGTTCTGCATCGTGGAGCTCACCATCGTTCCATTGGGCCCGTTCCCATCCCCCGTGTGCGAGCAGTCTTGGAACGATAAGCTCCAATAGGGCGAGCGGGGTGCTGGGTAGCAAGGGCTCGTCCATGATGTCGCACGTCAGGAATGTGACGTATGATTCTGCGAGCGAGCCGAAGGTCACATCATCGGCCAGGGCCGCTGGCTCTATGAATCTGCGGAATCCTTCTTCCGGCTTAAGATGCAGTGATACCTGTGCCAGGAACCGGTAGAGCTCGCGCTGCCATTCGTAGAGGTTGGACGATCCGCCGTCGAATGGTTCTTGGCCAGGCATCCGAGACCACGAAGGACAGAGCCTTTCGATGGTCCATTCGACTAGACCATCGCACCAAGACACGAATAAGTCGCGCCGTGGTTCGTCCGCCATCACCGAGGGTACTGGGATTCTGGATAGGATTTTTGCGAGTAGGTGACATTGAAGGTCGATCGGCGAATGCTCCCACTCTATCGGAATCCCATTTCCTCGTCGGACTGCTCTGAATTTCGGCCCGTTGACAGCCGCAACCCACGCAGGCGGCGTGCCGGGCAGCAGATGGGGCTGCACATCCTGTTTGTTGTTTCGCATCAAAGCTGCCCCAACCGCATCATTGATGCGGCGCTGCTCCTGCTCATCGCGCTGTTCAGGTGTGACGTCGTATGACAAATGTTCGACGATGGACAGGGAGACGGCAAGCCCGAGAGCGTTCCATGCTACCTCCGGAAGCAGATCCCAGAGTTCCATCAGCCCACCAAGGGCCTCGATGACGATTTGCTCGAACGGGTGCGCAGCAAGCCTAAGAAGTGCTTCTACGGCGTCCCGTCGCGAAGGATCGCTGCGAACAAGAGCAGCAAGACCGCGACTCGCATAGAGCACGGGGTGGTATATCAGGATCGAACCTCTGAAAAAGAGATTATCCGGAAACTCCGGAGTCGTCCATGCGCGCAGGCAAACATCGATGGCCCACTCGATATCGGTGGATGGTAGTTCTCGCCCGTAGCGAAGTGCTACGGAGGCCACACTTGCGACGGCTCCCTGCCGTTGATTGTTCGAGCTGGCGTGTTCGAACGCGTGTTCGAACAAAGTCGACTCGTCCAGATGTCTGGCGCGTGCAATCGCCTGTTCGAATGTCAACGAATCTCCTGGTGCGCCCCTGAACCAACCTTCTGCGAAGTTCAGCAAAGTGAGATGTTCGTTCATTTCGGCTTGTCGATGATTGATCGCATCGATATCGGGGCCTTGTGCCACCGGGTTGTCGAGTTGGATAATCACACTCTTGCCATCCCCTGTGGGGGTTGCACTATAGTTCGTGATCCTGCCCATTTCGGCCCAGATTTCGGCGGTGCGCCTAAGATGTTCGACTGTTTCAGGATTATCCCGCTGTTCGGCATAGTCGAAAGGAAGGTCGTCGACAAATCGCAAGATGGCAGCGGAAGCCAGGCCCCCCAACTCTCTGCCGCCAAGCACGCATACGGATGCCAACCAGCGCACATCTAATCGACGGCCAGGGCGCTTGTTGCCTCCATCTACCGCATCGTAGTGACGTTTTTCGTCCGGTTGGAATCCCATTAAGTTTGCCGGGAGACTCAAGTCGGACATGTTTCGTTGGATATCCCATTCCCAGAGCCGCTGGCTCGTGAGCAGAGGGAGTGTCGTCATGGAACAGTGCTTATTCTCCAGCATGACGGCGACTGCCACACCGATGGCCGCAGCGCTCTCATGCCCTTCCAGCACATCGCGGATGACATCGTCTACGGGGCGACCCCGCTCGACTTCCTTGAACGCCCACGCTTCGAGGGCCATGAGGCCAGAACCAATGACATGCGAACCCCCGTTGCCGCGCGACCAGACATACTGCTGTACGGAGCCCCAGAAGGTCTGCTGCCCCCACGGGAAGCTGAGCGTTAGCGAAATCGGGTTGCCGCGCTGCTGATGGTCGTAGATGTGGAGCTGCCGCCAGGCGGTGATTGCATGGTTGGTAAGTTGGCGCACCAGCCGCCGAGCATCATCCGGGGCGTTTGAGAACAGCGATGGAAATGGCTCGCGCGTGGGAGCGCTGGGGAAGAACCCGTGCTGGTCATCGATTGAGAGGGATTGCCAGTCATGACTGCTTATCCCCGTTCCGAACATCCTTGATGAGTCTCGCACCACCTCTTCGGGAAGTGGGCGGATCATAATGCGCAATGCGAAGTCGATGAGCTGGTCGGGACAAACCTCACTTATGATGAAAGCATAAGTCATAACCTGTTCGATGGCTTTGCGTGACGTGTGCTGCATCGCCGTCAAATACGTCAGGAGTTCGCGCACGGGGGTAGGATAGGCACGCCCTGCCCGCAGGAGTAGCGCCCTCAACCGCACTACCAGTTCCTCCAGTTCGCCTCTCCTGAACCCAAGGCCATTGCTCAGTGTCCCCGTATTCATGAGCCACGATTTGGCGAGCTCTATGATCGCACCAGATACGGGATTGACTACATCCGCCACGGCGTTCTGCCAAACTTCGAAGACGGCTACGGTGTCGGGGCGGATCGTTGCCGGGATATCAGCGTTTTTCCGTATCAGCCAGGAGCAGAAGCGGCTCCATGTGAGTAAGTCAGACGGCCAGGCCATGGAGTCAGCAAGAAGAATGCGCTGGATCAGGTCGAGATCGGGAAGCACTCCTCCCAACACATTCGGATTCGCCTTGGTCTTTTCCGCCTGGAACCAGACGACTAGCTTGGCTACCCTTATCGCATCTCCGGCGAGCATCGCTGTGTTGTAGGTTGCCTCAAAGTTTGGAAATGACGGGAGCCCGAACGGGCCGACCATCCAGGCCCGCAACCACTGCGACCGGACATCGGTCGCACCCTCAAGTAACTCCAAGTGCCGCTGCCAGTCGCCACCATCTTTGAGTTCACTTTGGGAGAGTAGCTCTACCACCCGACCAAGCACTGGTGGTTCGCCAACCTGGCGGATGGCGTCGAGCCATTGTTCGCCCTGCGACACCAGCAGTTGCAGGAAGGCCCATTCGAAGTAGATGTCGTGTACGAAGTCGACTGTATGTCCGGCTCTGACCTGTCGGATAATCCCGTCGGTTTCGAGCTCTGCCAACGCTTGAGGGTTGACCCCATGCACGGTGATTCTTTTGCCTAATGTCGTGGCACCAAAGCGTGCGAGTTCGATGAGAGCATTTTGTCGATATCCGGCACGGGACACCTCCGCGCCGTACCCACCACCAGTCCACCAGGCTATGGCGAGTTCTATCTCTGAACCTGGAATGCTAGTGTCGGAAGAATGGCGTCTACTCAGCACGCCAGCAAAAAATGGCCTACGCACGATAGCCTGTACCTGTTCCGCCCCGAAAAGGAGCAGGGCCAACGCGGGTTTGCTCGTGGCAAGCAGGGTCGCCTCGTCATCGTTGAACTCCGTCACATCGATAACCTTAGCGCCATCGTCCAGAAGCTTACTCGGCAACCAGGTTCGCAGCGGCTCGATACCCGTGTCCCTGACCGAGGCGACCACCCTCCAGTTCGCAAGGAGTGGCGAGTCGAGTATGGTGTTGAAGATATCTTTAAATATTCCGTGATGTTGGACTTCGATACGGTCGAGACCATCAACGAATACCGTAGGCGTTCCCGTCGCAGCAAGTTCGACGAGAAGCTCCTCCAACGGGGTAGCCCCCACACCTGAAGCGGTAGCATATTGGGACCATGTGGTTCCGGTCAGGCGGTCGGATTTTAGAAACAGTACGGGCCCGGTTTGGAGCTCCTCTTCGACAAGGGTTCTAAGCACGACGGACTTTCCCGTTCCGGGCAATCCGCCGATCTGGACGAAGCGATGCCGGGCAAGTGCCGTGCGCGAACTTTGGACGAATCGCGTCCGGGGGATACTCACGCCATCGATTTCGTTTCCGATATCTGCAACAGCGCGACGTGCCTCGCCTCCAATCTGGGAAAGTGCCGCCTG
>Ga0182030_10009124_pt1 | contig 20364 bp, 21 predicted proteins | sample 812S3MmetaG_FD_121299 | JGI IMG/M metagenome (GOLD analysis project Ga0182030, IMG submission 121299) | Permafrost microbial communities from Stordalen Mire, Sweden - 812S3M metaG (Illumina Assembly) | ecosystem: Environmental > Terrestrial > Soil > Wetlands > Permafrost | place: Sweden... | reverse complement strand
TAAAAATATCGAGGGTCTTGATGCAGCAGCGATGGCAGAACGGCATTGCCGATCAAGCCTTCGGTAACGTTGTCGGCAAGGCCGGTCCCTAACCGCTCTCCATACCCTCTTGTGTTTTGTGGGTAGTTACGGAGACCAGCGGCCTGCTCGAATCCCGCCCACGCAGCCGTGCGGGCAAAGAATACGGGATGGGTAAGGTCTTTGTAGGCCATGTGAAACTTCATGCTCGTAGTAAGTGGCTCGGGGTGAGGTTCATACACGACATACATATTCGGTATGAAACCCAAAACGCGCTGCTGTTCTTCCGCTTTGAGTTGTTGGGTAGCAACTTCTTTTGAGGAGTAACTCACCGTGACTGCCCGCTGCACAGCCAGGATGCGAAGTTTGATCTCGGGCAGCGTCTTGTTCTGACCCGGTTCGACCATAATGGACGAGTTCCAGTCTGCAAATCCTTCAGCGGTGACGGTGATCTGATAGGCGACTCCTGCCGGGATCTGGTCGAAGGCAAAACCTCCGTCGTCTTTTGTGACGGACGTAAGACGCTCGCCAGCCGGCCCTTGAAGCATCACGTTCGCGCCGGGAATCGGATCGTCAGTGGTGTCGACGACCGTACCGAGGATGCCTCCTGTTATCGTATTTGCGGATTCAAAAGACTGCGCCGACATCGGGACTACAAGGATCATTCCGCTCAGAACGATCAGCACTAAGATCTGTGCTCGTGTCAGGAGTGATTCCAAAGGCCGGTTAGGTGAGGCGTGGGTACTGTTCTGCATGGTCGACACTCCTAAGCTCCCGACAGCGTGAAATTAATCGTAATTCGGGAGTCAACTTCAACCGGTTCCCCGTCTACCAGGTACGGTTTGTAACGCCATTGCTTCACCGCATCGATAGCGGCTTGCGCGAGTATTGGTAAGCCGCTCTCGACTCGCACATCCCTGACGCTGCCGTCGCTGCCGATCACAGCCATCAGCACAACCGTGCCTTCAAGACGCGCACGCCCCGCCTCCGGCGGATACTGCGGCGTAACGTCGTGGATTAGGTTCGCCTCGGCTACCCGGGCAGCGACACGGATTCTCTTTACCGGCGTCAGCAGGGGCGATTTCGCAAGGACTGGAATGCTTGGCGCATTATTCAGCATTTCGTTAGACACTCCGCCGGGAACGCCGCCGACCACTCCACCAAGGACTCCCCCGACGACACCGCCCGTTGTACCGACCGGAGGAGGCGGTGCTTCTCGCGTTTTATGGGTTGGCGCGGGAATGCCAGTGCTTGTCCGGGTAAATGTCGACGGAGACGGAGGTGTGGGTGTTCGAAGCTTCGTGGCATTGCCAGCCGCGGCCGGCGGCGGCTGCAGGTACAACATCGTCAGTGTTTCCCTTTTGGGGAGTGGCTCTGTGTGAAACAGCGGAATGACAACTACCGCAAGCAAGAGGAGACACTGCAAGGCTAGGGCGCCAGCTCCCGCCAAGGGATTTCTTCCTAGCTTCGCGCCTGGTTCAATTTCGTGAAATAAGGAACCCTCTTCGCTTACTTGCTGACTGGAAGGGGCCGGAAGCTGCTTTTCCTCTCCCGCCGGCAATGCGGCAACCCGCAAATCAATTCGCAGCCTCGGCCTCTGGAGGGTCGGGTATGCGATGCGCTGAACTAAGTCCGAAGGATGGTCACAAGTCGCCATTTACATTGATCCCTTTCCAGGCAACATCGCTCTCCCCGGTTGTGAATTGCCACACGGATCAGGTAAGAAGGTCAGGTACCCGGTCTTGCCTCACGCATCTATAAGGGCATTTTGTGGGCCAAGTGGAAGTCATTCTAGGAAAGAGAGATGGCCGTTGAAATCATATCCGGGCGTGCCCAGATGAGGGCACCTGCCTACAAAAGGTCATGACCAGATGCAGGTTTGGACACGGACTGATATGCAATTCGTTGTGTCATGTGTCGAAGTCGAAACATCAAAGGTCGACAGCCGTGGACCGGACCCCTTGCACGCTCGATCTGCGGGTCCATTCCCCGGGATCGCTGAGGGATCCCCATCTGCGCCGACCAACGTGAGATTGCACGAAACGCGCCCCGCGGGAGCCTAGCGGGACTGCCGTAGTGATCAGTAGGAGCGCCGAGCCACAAACCCACCGCGCCAACGACCAAGTCAACGCGCCGTCAGTGCCGAAAGTTGATTGCGAATGGCAAGCCGAGTGCCAGCAGCACGGCCAGGTACAGCGCTCCCATGCTGGCACCCAGTCGCCAAAAGTCTTTGGTGGGGATGTAGCCGCTGCTATACCAGATCGGCGCAGGCCCACTGGCGTAGGGAGTAAGGACGCCCATCAAACCCAGCGAGTAAACCAGAACAAGGGTGATGGCCATGGCAGGAACGCCCGGCACCGACAGGACGGCTAGCAGGAAAACGGGCAGCAGCGGGTCGTCTGCGCCGTGATGCTGGCAAACAGATAGTGGATGACAAAGAAGACTGTGACGACCGCGATCAACATGGGAACCAGTGGAATGCGGGTCATGTAAGTGGCTGCCCGGGAGCCGAACCAGGCGAGGAAGCCAACATTGCCGAGCCCTTCAGCCATGGCAACTAACGTGGCAAACCAGACCAGGACGCTCCAGGCCTGTCTGTTGGCAAGGATGTCATTCCAGGTGACCACCCTGGCGAGCAGCATCACTGAGATTACAGCCAGAGCTACGGTGACCGGGCTGATCCAGCGGCTGCCGCCGATCCAGCCAACCAGGGCTGCCACGGCCAGCAAACCCATAGTCACCTCAGGCCGAGTGATCCGTCCCATGCTGATGAGCTCGCCCCCCGCCCAGCGTGCAACCTCGTCGCCACGCTTGATCTCGGGCGGATAAAGGAAATAGGCAAGCAACGGTGTCGCCGCGAACAACAGGATCCCGACCGGCAGAAAGCCCAGTGCCCATAAGCCCCACGAGATATCCACGTGCGCGACCTTGCGCGCAATTTCCACGGCCAGCAGGTTGGGCGCGAGCGCAGTCAAAAACATGGAACTGGTGACGCAGGTGGTGGCAAAGCCGGTCCAAATCAGGTATCCGCCGATTTTTCGCGGGCTATCATGGGGAAAAGAACCATAGAGCGGTGGGATGTTCTTAACGATGGGATACACCGTGCCACCGCTGCGCGCGGTATTGGACGGCATCACCGGGGCAAGAACGAGATCGGAGAGCGCGATGGCGTAACCGAGACCAAGGGTGCGGCGGCCCAGTGCCTTGACCAGCAGCAACGCGATGCGCCGGCCAAGACCGGTGACTTCATATCCCAGCGCGAACATGTTGGCGGCGAAAATGAGCCATACCGCTTCATTGGAGAATCCCGAGAGAGCCCATTTGGTGGCGTCGGCCGGCGTTTTCCCAACCAACAGCAGCGCGGAGGCAACTGTAACGCCGATAAAACCGATGGCTGCGCCGGGCAGCGGTTCCGTAATGAGGGCGACAATGACAGCGGCGAATAGTGCGAAGTAATGCCACGCTGTCGTGGTCAGGCCGGAGGGCGCCGGTATCAGAACAAGTATGAGTCCCAGGGCCAGCGGCCCAATCCATTTTCGGAGCTGTTGGGAAGTGGCGGGCGAAGTGCTACCTGGCGCGACTGGTTTCGGTGGCGCAACGGTTGGCGAGGACATGGGTTTGCCCTTAAGGCTCTTCGGCTACTGTAGTTGCTAGCGCTTCGCTGTGGGGCGAGGCTGCTGTCGCGCCTCCAGCCTGTGTGAGCTGGTAATCGCGATATTCAATGCTGAGAACTGCTGTGCCGAAAACGCGCACCTTGGTTTCGCTCTCGTTGGATTCCGGCAACCAGAAGTCACCGATTTTCCGGTAGCGACGTTTGAAGTCAGTTTTGACGGTCCACCAGGAAGGGTTAACAGCCGGCTCGCCCTCGACTTGAGTTATCGCGAAGTCTTTTGCATTCACCCAAATGTGGCCTCGAAACAGAAACTTGTTCTTGCTTCGCGGCTGCGCATCGAGCACATAGAATTCGTCCGTACCGGTCTTCTCGTAATCAGACAGTTGAAATGTATAGTTCTCGGGTGTGATCGCCGAACGCTGCTGATTCTCCTCCCGCATCGACTCCTGTTCCGCCTCCAGGAGTTTCTTGAACACCCGGTCCCGCACCGTGCCAGAGCCGCTCTCTGACACGATCGTGAACTCTTTTTTATTCGGCGCCTGGTAGTCAGTGCGTACGACCATGTCGGCCTTCTTATGGGATACACAATGGCATTCCAGGTGATAGCTGCGGACACTGGAGTAAGCTTCGAGTGCCTTGGCACGCGCGTCGTTCATCTCGACTACACGTCCCATCACCTCATCAGCGCTCAGTGGTGCAGATACAATTGCCTGCTGTGCAACTGCCGGGACGCCGATAATCAACAAAGCGAATGCGCGCACAAACCAGCGCCCATCAGATTTCCTTGCGTGGTAAAGCGGAGTCATTGTATCAGTCTCCTGGTGAGATCTAAGAATCCAAACCTGCTCGTCATTGTCGATGCGGGTTCTTGAGCATCGTTCTCGAATCGAGGTGGTGCGACCCGCAACTGGGTTAGCGTAAACTCTTCCTGCCCGCTCTTTGGTCCCGGCACGGACGGATCGAAGAGATAAATCGTGCTCGCCAAAACCGGTCCGACGCGGATGTCACTGTGGGGCATCGCGGAGTTTCCCAAGGCATCGAAAAATCTCTGCGTCTCAAAGAAACGGCGCGACGGCTCAAGCACGATCAGATCTCCATCCCGCGGTGCATAATGTGTGTCGTAAAGCGGCACAATCTGCAGGTCCACGCGCCCGCAGTCCTGCAGGTAATAGGCCATGCTCGCCGGCCTTGCGGTTGCTATCTTCGCCGCAGTCGGCGCGAACGGACACACCTTTTGCGCTACCTCGCGTGTGTCAAACTCGGACACTTCATCCATTGCAAAGTAGCGTGTGACGTTCTGTTTCTCACCGCCAATTGAGTTCAGATAGAACGAGTAGTAGGGCGCCCACGACTGCAATTCAAGGAGCGGCCATCCAAGCAAAATGACGGCGGCAGGACCCAAAAGGGCCTGGTACAGGACTTTTCCTTTCGCGGCCTTCAGCGTTTGTTGAACCGCATATCCGCCTGCCAGGTAGAGGAAGGGCAGGAGCGGAAGTGAATATCGGATCCACTTGGCGCCACTGACAGACAGCCCGGCTAATTGAACCACCCCGAACGCTAGAAAAAAACACGACGCGAGTGTCCGGCGATCTCGCAAAAGCAGCGCAGAGCCGACAATGACAGCTATGAGGATCGGAATGGGCGTCTTTACCAGCACGAGCCAGAGATAGTAGAACCACGGCACTCCCGCAAGCAGACGCGAGGGAAAGTTCATATACAGCCTGCCGTCGAAATCGTAGCCAGTGTGCTTGACCCCGTCATGATGGAGCCAGTGCAGGATGGCAGTGAAGTTTGCCGGAGAGAGAATGACGGGGTTCACCACAACAAAGGTGAGGAACATGACGAGGAAAAACCGTCTATAGCTGAATTGAGACGGCTTGCGACTCAGCCCCATTCTTCCGGCAAGAAACCAGGCAAGGGCATTCAAGCCAAGAAGGTGAAGAATGTACTGCGAGGCAAGGCCCAAGCCAAAGCTGATTGCGCTCAGGTCGTACCAACGCCGTGCAGTCGGGCCCGCATCTGCTTGTTGGGCGCGACAGTAGAAATAACAAGCCAGTAGCGTGAAAAACGTGAGCGGCGTTTCCTCCTTGGTAAGCCGATTCAACGCCACTGGCAAGGGCATAACTGCCCAGAAGAAACTCGCCGCAAAAGACCCGGCAACACCCATCATTCGACGGCAAAGCAAATAAAGGATCGCGGTGCTGGCGGCACCCAATAGGACGTTGGGTAGACGAAGCCAGCCCTCAGGGTTTAGCGAGGACCAGCCATGCGTCGCGGCCGCTTGGCCCCATCGGTCACCTATTGTCAGACTGGCCCAAGCCAGCATCTTCGGCAGCATCGGGTGCTCGCTATTGACACCGACAAAGTGTCCGTGCCGATACTCTTGAACGGCCGACCATTTGGTCACTTCGTCCTCGGACAGGCTGTTAAAGTCGACCCGGTAGAGGCGAACTGAGAGTGCCAAGACCGTTAGTAGGACTACAATCCCGGCTTCCCGGTACCGGCCAAAGCAGCGATATTGAAACTCATTCAGCACAGATGCTCCGGTGTGCGGCGAGAACGCGATTGCGTGACTCGCTCTCGATGGATTCAGCACTTTTCGGGTCGCGCGCACTTCGTCGTGTGGTCAAGAATTCACCTCCGATGTTGCCGCAGCTTTCCGATTGGCGTGGTGATCGAGCACCTCAGAGACAGCGTAAGGTCTGCGCTCAGAGCGATTGAAGTACTGCCACACCTCCAACTCACCCAAGAGTCCGAGCGCTATTAGCTGGAGACCTACCAGTATCAATACGGCCGCAAACACCAGCAATAGCCCGTGTTGCTGCAGAACGTCGATTCCCGTAGCGACTTTCCAGATCAGGAGCCAGAGTGCGATGGCCGAGCCCAAACCCATGTTGATCGCTCCCAGCCGGCCGAAGAAGTGGAGCGGGCGCGACATGTAGCGCAGAAGAAATCGGATCGTCATGAGATCGAACAATACCCGGAACGTACGAGAAATGTTGTAGTGCGACTCGCCGTGTTTCCTATGGGTGTTTTGAATGGGTATTTCACAGATCGAGGCTCCGTAGAATGAAGCCAAAGCCGGGATGAACCGGTGCATTTCGCCATAGAGCGGCAATTGTCGTAGCAAGTCTCCCCGGTACGCCTTGAACGTGGTTCCGAAGTCGTGAATGTTGACGCCGCTGAGCTTGGCCATCAGCCAATTGGCACAGCGGGAAGGAATCTTTCGGAGCAGCAAATTGTCGATGCGGTGGCTGCGCCACCCGCTTACGATGTCGTAGCCCTCTTCGATTTTTTCGAGGAAGGTAGGGATCTCCGCCGGATCATGCTGAAGGTCGCCATCCATGGCAATCACGTAGTCGCCAGTGCTGCGGGCAACGCCGGCAGCGAGCGCTCCGGTCTGGCCAAAATTCCGCCGCAGCTTGACAACGGTCACGTGCGGATCAATCAGCGCGACTTCCTTCAGCAGCTTGTAAGTAAGATCCGTGCTGCCATCATCGACAAAGACGAACTGGTAACTGCGACCAAGCTCCTCCATGACGCCTTGCAGGCGTCCGTACAGTTCGATGATGTTGGGTTCTTCGTTGTGAAACGGCACCACAATGGAAACGCTCCCTGCAGTCTTAAGATCAGGCACGGTGCACCTTCCCGAAGGCGCGATCCATCGCCTTCAGCCCGTTGCGCTGGATCGTAGGAACGCCATTCAAAGATTTTGTGGAGTACATCTCGCCTCCTTCGTCGCTCTTGTGTTTCAGCACGGCAGCGGCTTGCAAAACAGTTCGTACAGCCAGCCGTGTCATCGCACTTAGCTCGCCAAAGGCAGAGCACCGCAAATCATTGAATTGCAGGAGTATGCACGAGCATAGGGCCGGGCGTCGGTGCCCGCATTGCGGCAGTGCCCTCGAACGGTCACGACAGTCGGCGGGCTGAATGCACCGATTGCACCAAGAACCAATGGCTTAGGGACAGTGCTGAAATGGTTGGTGGCCTGCAATATCAAAGTTGACTTTAGTTCCGCATTAAGGGAGTCGGACGTGTTCGTTGACCTTGTTCATCTACCGGAAAAAGGCACTCTTCGACGTTCGCAAGAGATCCCGCGACCAAGAGACGCCCAACTCGCAAAGGAGAGCTTGATAACAATTCTTCTAGCGATCATCGATTTCCTGTTCGGGTGCCACCACCCGCACCTGAGCCGTGTGTTCACGCTGCAAGGTGAAACCTACAAGACGTGCTGTGACTGTGGCGCAAAATTCGCGTATTCGCTGGAGACCATGTCGATTGAGCGCCGCCTGCCGCTCACTCCGGTACTGACCCGGTTTCGAATTGCCTGAGGCGGCCATTTAAGGCGCAACGAGTAATGGATGCAAAACCAAATCCGAGAGCAGTTCGAGTCGGCGGAGAAGTAATCGTACTTCATTGTTGGGCTTGCGGGACTGCCCACTGTGTGAACCTGGAGTCATGTGGTCCCGAGGAAGTCGCCCACATGGTCTGCAGCAACAGCAATTGCAGGATGAGTATGTTCCTCGTGAACGAGCTGGTAGTCGACGACAAGACCAGAAAACAACTGACGAAAAGCGAGCTGAATCCACGCGTTGCCTATTCGAGGTTCTGGAACTGAAAAGAAGCAAGTCGACCACAGAGTTTTGGACGGTGCTGGCTACCTTGAATGAACTAGGGCTGATTTAGCCGATCCACCTCCTGCTTCGCGCCAACAGAGTCGATGCGAACCTTTTCGCGACCGGTGTACTCGTCGGCTCTCTTTTTCTGCTTGTGGTGGTTGACGCCGTAAGCATCGTGGTTGCGGAAGCAGTCCCCACTGGTAAACGCTGAGAGGCAGAGAGTCCGTCAGCTAACAACTATCTTCCCGTTGAGTCAGTCTGCACACCAAACGGATCGACCTGGCTGACATGTCGGACAAAATCGCACATCGCGACGCCTTGTACCTATTTGCTTGCCATTTGAAGTGGCGCACCAAACGGAACCTGACAGCCTATCAGGAGCTCTTGGCGGCGCTTGACGATCACGACGACGATATTCGCCACCTTGCAGAATCTCTCCTACACCGAAGAACGCCAAGGCCTGCGCGAACTGCGACGGGTATGGAATCCTGGTGAAGTAGCCGGCCGTTCCGAGTCAGCGGAATCAAAACCTTTCTAGCTACATGCAACATTCATCAGCGCTAGTACTCGCGCCTCAGCGAGGAATTCCGTCCGTAAAGGTACCAATGCCGAAGAGATCTGCCCAGATGCGGACCAATGCCCGCATTGCGGCAATTCGGACGAATCAGTTTCCTCCCACGAGGCAATTACATCAATCACATAGCAGGAGCAGGATTGGCACGAAACGTGCGCTCCAACGGTATGGGAGAGCAGGACAAAGCGGTTCGAGGATCAAGCCCATGTTTCGTGCAGAAATCCAGTGGTTAGCGAGTGGCCCGACCCTGAAGTTGGAAGGCAAACTCGTCGCTGATTGGGCAGAGCAGGCCAGGTGCTTAGTCACAAAGGACGTCCTGCCCAAGGATTTGACCGTCGACCTCACCGAGGTGAGCTACGTCGATTCAGTGGGCGAACAGTTGCTGAAGTGGTTGGCTAGTGTCGGCGCGGTGTTTGTCGCTGGCAGTGTCTACGGATTGGCCGTATGCGACCGGCTGCGTTTATCGCCTATGCAGAGGATTGCCGAGCGACGCAAGCGGCAGCATGGGAATCACGCGGAGCCGTCGTCGATTCCTCCCATCCAGTTGACGCCGTTTGAAGGGCATTAGAAAAAGAGAGCAATTATGTCCTGGTTCCACTCGAGCGCTCCCCCAGTCGATGCCCGCAATCACGCATCGCCAGCCGAAGTTGTGGCCTGCTTCCAGGATCAAAGAAATGTTCTGGGTAGGCTCGCGTTCTTGATCACTGGCGACCGAGCAACGGCGGACCAAGCGGTCGTCCAAGCTTGTGAGATCACGCTTCGAGGAAACAGTCCATTCCGCGATTGGCTTCTCGAGTGGGCCAAGGCTGCGACCATTGCCAGTGCGATATCAAACGGAACGGAGGCGATTCGCATCTGTGAAGCCGCGCACAAGGATCGACGATGCCCACATGTCGAGCACTTATCGCAAAGCAATGCGGAGGAACGCGCGGTTGTTCTCGACTTCGTTCTTGGAGCCGACGCCAAAACTCTGATCGCGGAATTAGATCCCCTGTGCCGGGCAGTCCTGGTACTCAGAGTGGCAATCCGATCGTCGATTCAAGATTGCGCTTTACGCCTGAACGTGTCCCGCGCGGCAGTGCTCGGCGCCAATTGTCATGCCATGACATGGCTTCACGACAGCCAAGTGAACCCAGTGGAGGAGAATCAAGACCCTTCGCACGCTGTGTAGAAAACGCGGGCACCGGAGGAAAGTAGAAGTCGACAGTTTGGTTTTCTTGGTTGGAAGCGCGATTGCACTTGGGCCCAGCCAGTTTATTGCGAGGATTTCATGATTATCGAACTCAACGACGACGACACTCGATTGCTGCGTACGGTCCTTCTCGAACAAGCGCAGGAACACTTGAGCTATGCGGATACCTCCGAAGTAGCCGAGAAATTATGCGAACTGGCGAACAGATTCGAGCGCCCCGTTAGAGAACTCCCAAACATAACGATTGCATGAGTGCGACATTGACGACCGACCAAGATGATGTTGCCATCAATGGCGACCTAACAAGATACCGTGCGCTCCTAAAGATTTCTGGCACCGTCGGAGCGCAGCCCACGGTCGACGCGGTTCTCCACAGGCTCGCTACTCTGTTGTCCAACGTAGTTCTATTCGAGAATATCGCGCTGCTCTTGTTTGATCGCTCCGGACAACGCCTGGTACTGCGTGCCTTCGGGCGCAGTCCGGACGATCCAGCGATCGAGGTCGGTACGGAAATCATGTACGCGGGTACAGGACTCGGACGCGCGCTTAAAGACCAGATCCCGGTCTTCGTTCCCGACTTAAAGCAGGAACTCGCGGTCTATCCCGAACTCGCTTCTCGAGTGAATCACTCGGAGACCGCGTACATATTTCCGATTTCAACCCCCCGAACAAAACTTGGGGCTCTGGTTTTTGCCAGAAAAGAGAGACTCGAATTCAGTTCCGCTGATGTCGAACTCATGCGCTCGATTGCCGGACATGTTGCTGTTGCCCTGGAGAACGCCCTTGCCATAAGTTCGGTGGAAGCATATCAGCGCGATTTGACACGCGAGCGCGATCGTCTCAGCCTTCTATTAGAGATCAACAACCATGTTGTAACGATTCTCGACATCAACGATCTCTTCCGGGCCGCATCTGCGTCAATCCGCAAGCACTTCGCAAATGATTTCACCAGCTTCATGCTATTCGACGGCCGTTCTGATCGTTTGAACACTGTAGTTCTGGACTTTCCTGCCAGCCGCGGATTCATGAGCGATGTGCCGGTGCCGGTCGCGCAGGAAGACCTGGAGCGGTTGCGAGCTCGCCAGCCAAGGGTGCTGACACCTTCTGACAGGATGCCACAGGTGATCACGCAGATGCTCCGAGCGGAGTCCATCGCCTCGGTTACGGCACTGCCGCTGGTTGGAGCAAGTGGCCCGATCGGGGCGATGGTGCTCGGAAGTCGGAAAGAAAACAGCTTCACCCAGGCAGATCTGGATTTGCTCTCTCAGGTCAGCAGTCAGATATCTCTGGCTATAGACAATGCACTGGCCTACGGGCGGCTCAGCGCATCGCGAGATCATCTGGAAGACCAACGAGTATATCTGGAATCGGAAGTCAGTTCCGAATACAACTTCGAGGATGTTGTAGGCAGAAGTTCTGTTTTCCAAAAAGTACTGGAGCAAGTGACCATCGTTGCGCCAACGGATTCAACAGTGTTGCTTCATGGGGAAACTGGTACCGGCAAGGAGCTAATTGCACGTGCCATTCATTATCTCAGTTCCAGGCGCCAGCGTACGTTTGTGAGGCTAAACTGCGCGGCCATCCCCTCGGGATTGCTCGAGAGCGAACTATTTGGGCACGAAAAGGGGGCTTTTACTGGTGCCCTCATGCAAAAGAAAGGCAGATTCGAACTCGCCGACAAAGGTTCGCTGTTTCTGGATGAGATCGGAGACATCAACCTCGAATTGCAGCCAAAATTGCTGCGCGCCGTGCAGGAGCGAGAATTCGAACGGCTAGGAAGCACCAAAACTATGCAGGTTGACGTGCGGCTGATCGCCGCGTCCCATCGCGATCTCCCTGAGATGATTCGGCAGGGCAATTTTCGCGAAGACCTATTTTATCGACTCAGTGTTTTCCCGATCGAAATTCCACCACTGCGGGAGCGGCCTGAGGATATTCCACTGCTGGTCAATTATTTTGTGTCGAAGCTATCAAAGAGAATGCGTAAAAACATCAAGTCCATCCCCAGGCAGGCGATGGAGGTCCTGACGAACTCTCCGTGGAAAGGAAATATTAGGGAATTGGCGAACTTCATCGAGCGTGCAGTCATACTCTCGCAGAGTGAAGAACTGGAAGTGCCGATCGCCGAGCTTCAAGTCTCTCACTCTCGCAACGTTTCGAGCCCGGCCTCCACCTTCCATGAAGCCGAGCGGAAAGTCATCCTCGAGGCATTGAAGGCGGCGTCCGGGCAAATCTCGGGTCACGGCGGAGCGGCCGAACGCCTAGGTCTTAAGCGTACGACGCTGCAAAACAAGATGAGACGACTCGGGATCGGTAGGGAGGACTATCACCCGCATCGTTGAGATAGTCTGTTCTGGAATTCCATTTAACGAGCTACAGCACAACTCTGTGCGTTGCTTACCTGCATATTTCTTGGAATATCGGCGCAGTGAACACGGAATGTCGCTAGCGCGCGGCGGTGCTGATCGACCGCCCAGGTCAAGGCCGAGACGCGAATCCGTTATGTCCTCCTGCGTTGAAGGAATGCTGGAATAGGCTGCCTGCGATGAACTCCTCGGCCGCTTGCATCATGTGCTTCCACATGTCGAACGCTCGCCCCTCCTGATTGAGAAATGCGAGAGCCTGTTCTCGGCTCACGGGGCAGCCTTGTTCGTTACCCAGACGCATGAGATGCGAAAGTGTGATTTCAGCGATCACGCGTTCTCTGTCTTTCTTGTCAGTCATTGCCTTGCCCCCCGCTGGCTTGTTGCTCTTCAGGGCATCCTGAAGCCACCATCGGAACCCAGCTTCTACTGATTGCTCGAGGCGAGTGCACTCCGGACTAAACCTATTGGCAATAATTCGCCTTAGAAATCCCTAGTCGGCGAATCTTGTTTTGCAGCGTCGTACGCTTCAATCCGAGACGCTCGGCAGCTCCCCCCTTGCCTGCGATCCGTCCCGATGCAGATCTCAAAGCGTCGATAATCACAGAGGACTCTGCTTGTCGAAACGTAGAGCGCGTTCCCACAGCAGCACTGATTTCGGATGACGTGGGAAGCTCGCAAACCGGTACGTCTAGCTCATGACCAGGTGAAAGAATGACAGCGCGTTCGATGAAGTTCGCCAATTCCCGGATGTTTCCCTTCCACGGACAATTTGTCAGCATCTCCATGGCCCGTCTAGAAATGGACTTTATCTGTCTCCCCATGCGGCCGGATACCTTAGATACGAAGTAATTCACGAGCAGAGGGATGTCCTCGCGCCGTTCCCGCAGAGGGGGAATCTCAATGGGGAAGACATTAAAACGGTAGAAGAGATCCTCACGGAACTGCTCTTCTTGAATCATGGCTCGCAAATCGCGATGAGTTGCGGCGATGAGCCGCACGTTGACCTGCATCGTCCTTGAGCTTCCGAGTCGCTCGAACTCCTGCTCCTGGATGGCGCGCAATAGTTTCGGCTGAAGTTCCAGGCTGATGTCGCCGATCTCATCCAGAAACAGCGAACCTCCGTCTGCCAACTCGAATCTTCCCTTTCTCTGCAATAGCGCTCCTGTGAAGGCTCCCTTTTCGTGCCCGAATAGTTCGCTTTCCAGCAGTCCCGAGGGAATCGCTGCACAGTTCATGCGCACATAGGGGCGTTCGCGCCGAGAGCTGAGGTTGTGAATCGCGCGCGCAATCAATTCCTTTCCTGTTCCTGTCTCGCCGTGAAGCAGGACGGTGGAATCGGTTGGTGCAACGATCATCACCTGGTGCAGCACTTGCTGCAGGGCCGGGCTTCTGCCGACGATATGTTCGAAGCAGGATTCAGAGCTGATTTGCGTCTCGAGATTCATCTCATCGCCTTCGAATTCGCTCATGTTGGCGAAACCTGTTCCTTCTCGGTTTTCGAGGTCGCTGAAAGCAACGGTTGCGTATGCCATGATCTCCTCCGTCCCACCGCTCACAATTGCGGTGCTTTGGGAATCCCTGTACGAACAACGTGGCGAGCGTATTTGCCCTGTGCTGCCGGACTGTCGGCGCGGACGCCGCATTCAAAGCTCAAGCGAATAGTTTCGACGTTCATAGCCGCCATGATGAGAACTTCTGCGAATGTGAAGGAACGGCAAGTTTCAGCGGTGATCTGGAACATGGCTAATTCCTCCGAGCTGCGCTGGCTTCATCGGTAGGCTCCAGACGCGGTGCAGAACAGCACGGTTGCAGGCTGGGATAGTTTGGGAAGATCGCCCGCAGGAGTTCTTTGGAGTCCTCCAGACGCATATACCCGCTCTGTGTAGGGATGAATGTCATACCCAGTACTCCTTGTTCAACCATGCTGGCTTGAACTCGGGAGCCATTCTGACAGCAGTTCTTTTTGCGGGCGACCCCAGATCGGGGCAAAACGCGAACTCTTGAGGTGACGAGTGTCACCCTCTTCTGAGGCAAGAAAATTTGGTAGGTGGGGAATCTCTTAACGAGAGTTAGAGTTCGTCTTGCGCGGTGGAGTTTCGATGCGCTTCCATCCAAAAAGACGAGCGTCGATGGACCATAAACCCGGGCCTAACATTGCGAGCGCGGCGCCAGCGGTTCCTAACAAAAGCCAGACCCATTTATCTCCCGGTAGCATAATCATCTTCCAGACTTCAATCAGTGCTACGAGGCTTCCCACCACGGGTGTCCATAACCCTGCAATGAGGAGGATGCCTGCTGCGAGTGAGAGAACGGCGACAATAGTGACGCTCAAGGGAGGATCAATCCACAGCTTGGAAGCCGCCCGCACAACCAGTGCGGAGCCAATAACCAAGCGCATGAGAAGCAAACCTGTGCCGGGCCAACCGCCAGCGAATGTGGAATACAGCCGTCGCAATGACACACCTTTCAGTACATAACTAGACTCCCCCGTTTCGGGGGCTGATGGAAACCCCAAAAAGAGCATTGATCGTCACTCTTTAGAGTTCTGCATTTTCTGAGGCGGGCAGGCAAGGTGCCGGACACTACAGCTCAATGATTCCTCTCTTCAGGCCAATCGTTGCGGCATGCGTTCGATCGTTGGCGCCCAGTTTAGAAAGAATGTTCTTGACTCGACTCTTAACGGTTTCCTCCGTGATTGAAAGCTGATCCGCAATCTGCTTGTTCGCATTCCCAGCCGCGATCAGTCTCAAGACAAGGATCTCCGCTGGCGTCAGGGCGTCATCCGTTGCGTGCTCGGCGACTTGGAACGACGCTTCCGGCGAGAGGGTCTTCTTTCCCGCGTGGACTGCTCGGATTGTCTCGAGTAGTTCCTTGTGCAATGTATTCTTGAGCAGGTATGCCTGAGCACCGGCCTTGAGAGCACGCAGAATTTGCGTATCGCCTACGTAGGTCGTCAGCACAATCACTTTTGCGTCGGGAAATTCGTTGTGAATCGCAATGAGCGCATCGATGCCGTTCATCTCCGGCATCTGCAAGTCCATGAGCGTGATGTCGGGATGGTACGTCCTGAATTGTTGGATGGCATCGCGTCCGTTGGACGCCTCGCCTACCAAAACCATATCGGTCTGAATGCCAATGAGACCGGCGATCCCCTGGCGCACAATTGGATGGTCGTCAACCGCAAGAATTCGAATTTGCGAGGTGCCGGGGCTCATGTCCAATCTCCTACCTCATGCTTTTGGCGTTCCCAACAAACATTCGCGATAACCAGGAACGCCTCTGAGATGTCGCGTAAACTTTGCTGGCAGGAACGCGCAGCTCCACTTCGGTACCTGCATTGACCTCGCTCCACACCACTAACTTACCTCCAATGAGTGTGGCGCGTTCCCGCATACCGGGCAAGCCATAGTGTCCTTTGCTGCCCTGACGCGAGAGCACCGCCGGATCAATGCCTTTTCCATCGTCCCGCACACGCAATCGAAACTTCTCATCGTCATAGCGAAGTTCGACCTCGACCTGCCGTGCCTGAGCATGGCGGAAGGTATTCCTAAGTGCTTCGGCGCCAATTTTGTAGATCTCGTCACGAAGGAGGGGGCGCAGGTTCCGTGACTCGCCTTCAACTGCTACGCGGAATGCAGGCCGGTGGTTGATTGAGTCAGTTGCCAGCTCCTCTCCCAGGGTGCTGATGGCCAGCGCGAGATCGTTGCCTTGCACTGTGGAATCGCGCAATCCTTGCACTGCATCCCGGCCTTCGGTGATCGCGTCGGCGGTCTGCTCGATGGCGCTTCCTAGTTTCTCTTTCGCCTCCATCGGGCGCTCTGGCAGCAACTGGAACACGGTTTGGAAGCGGAGCAGCAAGCCGTGGAAACTTTGCAGCAGCGAGTCGTGAAGCTCTCGCGCAATGCGCGTGCGCTCGCTGACTCGCGCATCCAGCGTCATCTCGAACTCATGATGCAATCGCCGGACGCGCCACTGGTAGGCCGCCCACAGCAGCGCCAAAAATAGCAGTGCGCAGAGGGCACGAAACCAGTTTGTCTGGTTGTACGCGGGTGTGACGGAGAAATCCAGCTTGGTGGCGCTCTCGTTCCAAGCGCCGTCACTATTGGATGCAATCACTCGAAACGAATACTTCCCGGGAGGCAAGTCCGTGTAGAAAGCCTGCCGTCGCGTTCCGGCCTCGTGCCAGTCACGGTCGTAGCCGTCGAGGAGATAGCGAAAATTTACTTTCTGTGGAATGGAAAAGGTGGGTGAGGTGTAATCAATCTGCAAGTCCCGCGGATTTGGGGGGACCTTGAGGTTGGGCGTTGCTTTGTACTCCTTTCGGTCAGCGACGAGCGCTTCGATGTATGTCTGGGCCGGGAGCGCTTCTTGCGAGAGCCTGACCGGGTCCACCATCTGTACGACAACTCCGCTGGTAAACCACACGCGCCCATCCGGGGAGCAAGCCGCTGAGTTGAAAGAGGGAATGTTGGGCTGCGCTCCGTCGAGGGTGTCATAGACGTGGTTCTGAACAATCACATCAGGGTTGGTCCACCACCGTTGCAGCTCAGAATCTGCGAATTCCACCACGCCGCAACGAGTGTAGAGCCACCACCGTTTCTCTTTATCCTGAATAAAGGAGATGACGAAGTCGCAGGGCAGCCCGTTCTTCGTCGTCATCCGCTGCACTTTGCCTTCGCGGAATCCCACCAGCCCGTCGTCGAAGGCAGCAAGGACAGAGCTGTCCGGTCCTGCCCGGATCACACGGGGCGCCGGATTTTTCGCATTCGGGTTCAGCGCGAATTTGCGCTGAACGCCCCGGCGGAACTGTACGAGGTCTCCGTTTCGAGTCGCTATCCAAATTCCCCCATTTGGATCCGGAGCCAGCTTCCATGCAGGCGGAACCTGCGGTGCAGGAAACACTTCACGCACCTGGAAATCGCGGATGCGAATAAGCTTTTGCGGTTTGCCTCTACACTCTGCCCAGATATTCCCGTCGATGTCCTCGATCAACCCAATCACCATACCAAGCGGCTGATGATCCGGTTCGGGGAGGCGTCGGAATTGCCCGTTCTTGAACAAATACAGACCGTCGTCCACTCCCACCCACAGGTTGCCGGCTCGGTCTTCCAGTAATCGCGTGACTTGGTCACCCGGAAGACCCTTCCCCGCGCGAATAGATGAGACGTTGCCGTTAACAATGTGATCAAGCGATCCGGCGTTTGCTACCCATATCGTGCCATCTCGGCTGGCCAGGATGCCCGCTGGTAAATCCGCCCCCAATCCTTCCACTTGCGAGAACGTGACGACTGGCGGATCGCGAAAGCTGTCGACTCCGCTTGTAGTTCCAGCCCACACGATCCCCTCTCGGTCTTCAAAAAGAGCATACACGGAATCGCCGGACAGGCCATTGGTATGGTCGTAGTGCTCCACCGCATTTCCATGGATACGAAAAAGCCCTCTTCCTTTGGTGCCGACCCAAAGATTGCCGTCATGGTCGAACATCAGAGTGCCAATATCGAAGCTACTTCCGTTGAACGCGGGGGTCACGAAAGGTTTCAGAGCATTGTCCTTCAATTCTTGAAGCCCTTTCCCCGGACCCTCTCCCGACATGCCCACCCATAGAGATCCATCGGGACCACGCGCCAAGCTAAAGACCTCGTTTCCTACGTTGTACTTCTCCGAAGTGCCAGCATGCCAGTGGACAAGGCCTCCCGCCCGCCCGCCCAGCCAAAAACCGCCGTTACCGTCCGCCAGAACAGACTGGATGTCGGAAATCGGTATTCCATCTGCCTTTCCGAAGCACTTGACTGAATCGGTAACATGGCAAAGCGGCGCATCCGAGTTGCCTCCCAGTATCCACAAAGAACCGTCCGGCGCCTCACTGACGCTTTGGAACATTCCCCCTTCCAACTGGAAGTGAGAACTGACAGCGGCGCCTTTCAGTCGAATGATGTCACGCGGTCCTAGTACCCAAAGCCCACCCGCGTGGTCGGCAAAGATGTTCATTGATCTATCGATCGGGACACCGGCAGGTAAACGCCAGGGCAGAAACCGGACGCCGTCGAACCTATAGATATCGGCGGGAAGAGATAAGAACCATAGGAAGCCGTCCGAGGTTTGCACAATGTGATACATGCCGGCCGGCAGAGAGCCGTCTTGCGTTCGCCAAGCCGTGTGGATGTACTGGGTGACACGTTTATTGGGATCGAGGGCGTGGACCGCGCCTGCCAGCAATAATACGCAAGTGAGATAAGAGGCCAATGCTGCCGCAATCGTCATGCGGGGCCAGCTAAAGCGAGGCGGAAGTGGTCGGCGAGGAGCGATGTTTCCCATGTTGTGCCCGAATAGCGTGAGACAACGGTTCATCCATCCGCGCTTATTCATTGTCCATTCAAGAAAAAACAACAAAGCCATGATACCGCTGACGGGGAGGTGTGATCCTTAAAAAGGAAACGCGCTGCGAAGGAAATGTGCTTGTCCGCTCCCACGACCAGGTAAGAGACCGCAATTTTGTCCCAACGCAAGGCATTCTTGTAGCCTGGGAACAGTCTAACTGGCTCGGGGAGCGCGTCTGCGATCCTTCGTATTCGATTTCAAACAGTTTTCCAAGGCTTGCAGGGCATAGAGGGCATCGTCGATAGCCTCAGCTTCGCCGTCATAATTGGGGGAAGTCTTGAATAGCTCTCGGGATCGAAAGATGAGCGCTTTCCTCGCTTCTTCGATGCGCCCTGGCAGCTTGCTCGTGTCGGTCTCGAACAGCGCAGCTCTGTACAATCCGCGCCAGTTCCAGAGGTTTTCGGCAGATTCTCCCATGACAGACCTCCAAAAGCTTACTAGCACAAGAGGTCACCGGAAGTCAGTGACCAGAGACACAATTTGCTGACTTGGCCACCTGCTCATATCTACTAACCGCCTCCCGTGAGTATGCCTATGCGCTTCCTTGCCATGTATGACTCCTTATTATTAAGTACCGTTGCCGCATCTCAGCGATTCTTGTCTGGCAACGAGTTCTCAAGGGAACCCTCATTTTGTTTGCGTCGAACCAAGACAACAATGGATCGGGGAGCTACTTGGTATATCGCCCGCTGTAACGGCAAACCGTGCTCTGAGAAATCGTTGGGGCTTGGCTGGTCGGTGTCCACGATTCTCACCCAATCCTGGGGCGCACCCTCCTGAATTTGGAACTGCAGCTCTTGCCAATATGCATTGATCATCACGTAGATATCGTCATCGTCCTGTGACGCGCCGTGCAGACAAAACGCCAGGCTGCGTGACTCTGGCGATAGATCGACCGTGTGGCCAGTGCCGTACCAGCAGATATCCTCGCGCCAGAACCTGCTGCGACACAAAGAAGGATGAGACTTCCGGAACGCGATCATGCCTTTGCAGAAGCGAAATATGTCGTCATTCGCCTCGAGCTGACTCCAATCCAGCCAGCTGATTTCGTTGTCCTGGTTGTAAGGATTATTGTTTCCGAATTGAGTGTTCAGGAACTCGTCACCCGCCCGGAACATCGGGATGCCATTCGAGAGCATGAGCAGACAGAAGAAGTTCTTAGCCTGTTTCCGGCGAAGCGCCAGAACCTCCGCTGGCACGCTCTCGTCTCCTTCGTGTCCGCAGTTCCAACTGTAATTCGCGTCCATACCGTCTTGATTGTCATGACCATTTTTCCAGTTGTGTTTGTGGTTATAAGAAACGAGATCGTAGAGCGTGAAGCCGTCGTGGCAATCGATATAGTTAACGGTCTGGAAGGCATGATAGGCATGCTCGCGGCTGTCCGGAAACAAGTCATCGCTGCCGTAAATACGACGCATAAGGTCCGGAACCATCCCCGCGTCGCCCCTCACAAAACGGCGGACATCGTCGCGATAACGTGCGTTCCATTGCAGCCAGGTTGTCCCTGGAAATCCACGTCCGAGCTGATAGCCGCCGACGTCCCAAGGCTCCGCGATCAACGCCAACCGGCCCAACTCGGGGTCCGGGGCAATTTCACTGAATAT
>Ga0182030_10009122_pt1 | contig 20368 bp, 15 predicted proteins | sample 812S3MmetaG_FD_121299 | JGI IMG/M metagenome (GOLD analysis project Ga0182030, IMG submission 121299) | Permafrost microbial communities from Stordalen Mire, Sweden - 812S3M metaG (Illumina Assembly) | ecosystem: Environmental > Terrestrial > Soil > Wetlands > Permafrost | place: Sweden... | reverse complement strand
GGAAATCCGCGTTCCCGAACCGGTCACCCCCGTGGCCACCCCACCCGATGACACCGTCTCCACGCCGCCGCTCAGCACCGTGACATTGCTGGTGGTGGTGCCGGCAACGTTGAAATTGCCGCCGGATGACACCGTGACAAAAGCCGCGGTACCCCCGCTCAGCACATCCAGGGTTCCGCCCGCAACCGACGTGCCCGAACCGGCCACACCGCTTGCCACACCGCCGCTTGAAATGGTCTCGGTGCCGCCGCTAAAGACCTTCACATTGCTGGTGATGGTGCCAGCCACATTCAACGCACCGCCCGACGACACCAGGATGTCATGTGCTTTGCCGCCCGACGACACATTGAAATGACCGTCGCTAAAAACCGTTGAATTATCCAGCTCACCGCCCGACAGCACATTCAAGATGCCGCCGCTTATGGCACCCCCATGGTGTCCGGTAGCGCCGGCAGATAAATTCGTAACGCCGCTGGCGTAGTTCATAAAGACGTTGAATGTGCCGCCGGACAGAACATCTGCCGTTCCGCTGACCGAGGTACCGAATGAGAATAAGCCGTTGCCGCTTGTACTGCCGCCCGACGAAATAATCAGATGGCCACCAAAGTCGACATAGGAAAAGCTGGATGCGGTGTTGGCGAGACCGAAAACAACCAACGTTCCGCCGCTCGCTACCTCGAAATCTTTGGTGGTGCCGCCGTGCAGAATGGTCTCTGTGCCGCCGACAGTCTGGAAAGCCACCGCCCCACCTGACGAGACGTTGACCGTTCCGTTTGCATCGACCTCGAGATTCTCGACAAGCCCTCCAGCCGCGACGTTAAGGGTACCGCCGGAAAGCACCCCGACCTTGCTGGTGACGGTGCCCGCCACATTCAGCGACCCGCCAGAGGACAACACGATGTCATGTACCGTGCCGCCCTTCGACACGTTCAGTTTGCCGCCGCTATCGACATCAGCAAACGAGAACGAGCCGCCCGACAGCACGTTCACCGTGCCGCCGGAAATCGCGGTGCCGGTACCAGCCTGACCGCTGACCAAGCCGCCGGACGACACCGTCTCGACGCCGCCGGAATACACTGTGACACTGCTGGCGACGGTGCCCGCCACGTTGAGCGCGCCGCCGCTGGAAACGCTGATATGCGCGACTGTGCCGCCTTTCGACACATTCAGTTTGCCGCCGGTAAAAATTGCAACATGCGCCGTCGCGCCCCCGGACAGCACGTTCACCGTGCCGCCGGACGAAATTGAGGTGCCGGCGCCGCCCCCACCGGTGACCAGGCCGCCCGACGATACCGTCTCGACGCCGCCGGCATATACCGTGACATCGCTGGTGATGGTGCCGGCGACGTTCAACGCCCCGCCCGAGGACACGCCGATCCAATACGCGGTACCGCCTTTCGATATATTCATTTTGGCGCCGGCAAAGACCGTCGAAGAGTCGACCGTGCCGCCCGACGACACGTTGACATTGCCGCCTGCAAAGACGCCAGCAAACTGCAACGTACCGCTCGACAACACGTCCACCGTACCGCCGAAAATCCCGGTGCCAGCTACATTTCCGCTTACGACCGCGCCGCCGGTAGTTGTACCGCCCGACGAAATAATCTCGAGGCCGCCACTGTCCACTTCGGAAAAGCCGGAAATGGTGTTGGCGAGACCGAAAACAACCAACTTTCCGCCGCTCGCTACCTCGAATTGATCGACGGTACCACTCGACAACACCTCCACCGTGCCACCCTTGCTGATGGTCGCGCTGAGGGCTTCTCCCCCAGAAGAGACGTTCACAGATCCGCCGCTGCTGACGCTAATCAGACCGGAAACCGCTCCACCGTTGAGGATGTCGAGCTTTCCGGAGCCCTCTACAATGTATGCAGAGGTCGTCGAGGTGGAGACGTCGGTCGTGCCGCTTGAGACTATGATTGCCATCTTGGTCCACCCAAACGATTTGAAGCTTCAATATCGGCACGATTCGTCAGAGACTGCCAAAATGTCAGGCGATCCCGTACTTGGTTTCGACAACACCCGTATGAAGTCGCCCCGACAAATTGGACGGTCATTGTCCGGTCCCATCGGCGTCTGGATCGACGCTGGAATGCCTGGCTGACCGAACGGCGAAGTCCGGAATCTTCTGGATCGTCTGCTTGACCTGGTCGACCGTGATCAGCCGCGTGCATTCGAACTGGCGCGGGGTGCCCTTGTGGCGCGGGCACCAGAAGAAATCCTTGTGGTCGAACCGAAGATGGGGATCGTTCCAGCAACTGTTGCAGGTATGATAATTGATCACCCGGTAGGGCGTCTCGAATTCGTTGGTCGGATGGGTGAAACCGGAAATCATCACGACCGGCGTGCCGCTGGCCCAGGCCAGCCAGGAGAGTCCGCTGGAAAGGCCCACAAAAAACGCAGCATGCTTGAGCAGGCGGAAACGCTCCGCCAGCGATTTGTCGCCGGTGTCGTCCTCCGCCCCGTTTGGAATGTGATTCCAGACCAGTTCGTGACCGTGGGTCGGCTTCTGGTCGATGCAGATGACCCGGTAACCGGCATCCTTCAGGAACTTGACAATTTCCCGCCAGCCCGACGGGTTGTTCCAGTATTTGCTTTGGGTGGTGCTTTGAACTGCAATGCAGACATAAGGCTCGGCGATCGGCCGTGTGTCGTCTGCGATCGCAACGCGCGGCGCGCATTCGGTCGGATCGACGCCTAGAATATACCCGGCGGTGCGGTGAAGTCCGACGTGGCGGAAGTCACATGGCTGAAACACGAAGTCCTTGTCATCGAAAAACAGGCCGATGCTGTAGGTCGCATAATAATTCTCGGTCTTAACCTCTTCGTGAGTGAGGAAATTGATGTCCGGATATGCGTCGCGAAACAGGGTTATCAGCTTCTCACCCATGGCGCAGGTAAGCCTGCAGCCATGAAGCTCCTTGAACTTGACCGCGTAGGGAAACCAGCCCATAGGGTCGCCGAGCGTGCCCACCGGGAACTGAATCAGGACATCGCGATCCTTGGCCGAATATTCGTGGCTCAACACCGTTTCGCCCTGCTGCGTCACTTCAATGCCAAATCGCACGAAGTAGCGCTTGGAGCTATTGACCCTGCCGCCGGCAAATTCGGTTTCAAACAGGATATTGCCGGTATCCAGATCGCGCAGGCGAACGCGCCAGGGGAGCTGCTCACCGTCGTCCGGACAAAAAATGCGCGCGCCGTCGTTGAAATCGAACCTTAGCCCTTTAGGGCCTTGTTGCGTTGGCACCCCCGCCGGCGCGGGATACGCAGGTTTGGGCTTGGCATCCGCGGATGCAGTCGCTGGATCTGGCGGGGTTTTGGCAGGCGGCGCGGGAGAAACTGGTCCCGATCCGGCGGCTTTCTCACCAAAATATTGCAGTTCCACGGGCAATTCGACGCCGACCTCAGTGAATCTCACTACCAGGTGAGATCGCTTTATTCATTGCAGGGGCCCAAAGGCGGAAAAATCGATTTGAGATGATTTAAATACGACTGCAATCCTAATCTTGGACAGTTCGCCAAGTCAATTGAATCTGGCCCAGAAATATCCAGAAATGTGGAGACTGCGGCCATTGCGACGCATCGCCGTCCAAGCAGCGTTCCGCAATCACACAATCCCCGATCCTCTCACCGACATAAATTGATGCAGAACAAGCGGCCACTCGACAAATTATGAAATCCGCTCCGCTTTTTTGAAAGCTGCCCAGAAGGTCGATCCAGATAGAGTGCTCGGGACATCCGGGCTAACGAGAGTTTGCTCGCTCTGAAGAGAAAATATCCTGGCGAGCGTACCCTTGATGTCGATGCCATCGCTGGCCCAGCCCGCCTCTTTTGTAGGTACCGCCCGATGGATGTTATTGACGACAAACAAGCCGCCACCGGGCTTGAGCGCGTCGCGCAGGTAGCCAATATCAGTCCCGGGACTGAGACAGTGTTGCAGCACCCATATTGATATCGCGAGATCGACTCGAAGACCTCCATCGATCAAAAGTTTCAGCATTGCTGGCGGACAGGCAAAGAAACTGTCCGAGTTGACGTACTCGACCGACAGGGCTCGCATGCTCGGGCTGATATCCACGCCAATAACACGACAGCCGTGCCTTGCGATGAGTTCCTTGGCCATGCGGCCGATCCCGCAGCCATAGTCGAGCACGACCGTGTCTGGCCCGATCTTGTAGTGGGCTGCGATCAAAGCCGACAGCATCGGGGTTTCGGTTTTCCATCGCTCGTCCGTCGTGGAGCTCTCGGCGGTGAGAATGATGCTTTTTGCTTGCGACAGATTTGGGACGGAAAAAATCTCGGGATTGTAGGTCAGTGCCATTCCACGACTCCCCAGTTGCATTCGCTTCCAATCAACGCCGCGGCCAAGCGCCCGAACAGGGGCGTCACCTTTCTCTCAGGCTCTCGTGCCCGTACTTGATCAACGGGGATAACAGATAGCCAAGGACCGTACGTGAGCCGGTCTTGATCTCGACGGTGACGGCCATTCCGGGCGTCAGATTGATGAACTGGTCTTCGATCTGCATCCGCGAACGGTCGAGCGAAACGCGTGCCGCGAAATTGAGCTCCTGACCTTTCGGCTCGCTGGATTCGCTGTTGGAGCCGAGATTCTTTTCATTCGACCGATCCGCTGGCTTGTCACGGACGATGGCATCTTGTGAGACGCTCAATACCTCACCGTGAAGCAATCCATATTTTGTGAAATTGAACGTATCGACCTTGATCTCTGCCTTCTGGCCGGGATGCACGAAACCCACATCGCGGTTCGGCAGCATGGCCTCGATTTCGAGGCGACTGTCCAAAGGCACGATAGCAAGGAGCACCTGGGCAGGCGTCACAACTCCGCCAACCGTGTGGACCGCAAGTTGCTGAACGGTCCCTGAAATCGGCGCCGTCATGAACTGTGCGTTGATCTTCTGCTGCGATTTCGCCACGTCGTAGGCTAGTCCATCCGCCTTGCGCTCGGCCTCGACGAATTGGCCAAACAAAGTCCGTTGAAATTCCGCCACCGATTGGGATCGCGAGTCGGTCAGGGCGGCGATGCTGGCGTCTGCTTCCTGAAGGCGGCTTCGCTGAACGTTTAGATCCTGCTGCTGCTCCACAAGTACCTGCAAAGCCTCGAAATACTGGTATTTTGAGGTATATTCGCGATCCGATGAAATTTTACGAATGTCGACACGCTGCTGCACGATGGGAATGACAGTCGACAGCTTGTCGATGGTTGCCTCGATGGTATTGCGTTCGGCCTGCTTCTGGTCCCGCTGCCGTTCGATCGCCTTGATTTTGGCCCGGAATTCAGCCGTCTGCTTGACGAGATAGTCGCGCTGAACGTCGATCAGGGTCTGAGGCGCGTTCGAGGGCGGTTTAAATACTGTCAGCGGATCCTCGACGTCGGCAAGCCCGGCTTTTAACCGGGCCATCTCAAGCTGCGCGGCCGTCAGATCCGCCAACAGATGATTGCGTTCGGATTCGTTGATTGTCGGATCAAGTTCGATCAGCACGTCGCCGGCATTGACCCGTTGACCGTCAGTGACATGGATCGCGCGGACGATACCGGTCTCAAACGGCTGGATCACCTTAATCCCGCCGCTTGGAATGATTTTGCCCGACGCGGAAGCGACGATGTCGATGTGACCTAACGAGGCCCACAACAGCGCAAAACAGAATACCGCGATGATAGTCGCGGCAACCGCGCGGCCGGCCGGCGATGCCGGCGTTTCTACAACTTCGAGCGCCGCAGGAAGGAAAGCGATTTCGGTCGCAGAAATGCGCGTGTTCCTGCTCGGGAACGACAGAATTTTTCTATCCGACTTCATGAATGCCTGCCTGCAATCGATAAAGCATGGCGTAACGGCCTCCGGAACGGACCAGCTCGTCGTGGGTACCGTCCTCGACGATGCGGCCCTGCTCGATCGTGATGATGCGGTTCACCCGGCGCACGGTAGACAGACGGTGGGCGATGATGAATGCGGTTCGACCTTCAACGATACGTCGCATGTTGTTCTGGATGATCTGCTCGCTTTCATAGTCGAGCGCGCTGGTGGCTTCGTCGAAAATCAGGATTCGCGGATTGGTAACCAGCGCGCGGGCGATCGCAACACGTTGCCTCTGTCCACCGGACAGACTGGAGCCACGCTCGCCGACGACGGTGTCATATCCTTCCGGCAACCCGATGATGAAATCGTGAGCGCCGGCGAGCGTGGCTGCCTCAATAACCCGGTCCATCGACATCGCCGGATCCGCCAATGCGATATTCTCGCGCACGGAAGCATTGAACAATATGTTGTCCTGGAGAACAACGCCAATTTGACGCCGCAGCCACGCTGGATCGACCACGGCGAGATCGACGCCATCGATCTGCACGCGGCCGCTTTCGGGCACGAACATTCGTTGAATCAGCTTGGCAACCGTGCTCTTGCCTGATCCAGACGGCCCAACAATACCGACGATCTGACCTGCAGGCACCTCGAAATCGACATCGTTGATGATTTCGGGGCCGTCGATCCGGTAACGAAAAGTCACGTGGTCAAACTTGACCGAACCCTCGATCATAGGAATGCTTGAACGTGAGGCGCTGTAGGTCGACTCTGCCGGAGTGTTCAAGATATCGCCGAGCCGAGCCACCGATAACCGGGCTTGCTGGAAATCCTGCCAGATTTGAGCCAGACGAAGCACGGGTTGGCTTACCCGGCCCGCCAGCATGTTAAATGCGACAAGCTCGCCCACGCTTAGATCACCGTCAATGACCAGCCGCGCGCCGAGGTAGAGCGTTACTGCTGTGGTCAGCTTGCTGATTAACTGAATGCCCTGGCTTGCAATGTTACCCAAGTTTGTAACGCGAAAACTTGCCGTCACGTAGCCCGCAAGCTGCTCTTCCCACCGGCGTTGCATTTGCGGTTCGACCGCCATCGATTTGAGTGTTTCGATGCCTGTCACGCTTTCCACGAGAAAGGCTTGATTCTCGGCGCCGCGCGCGAATTTTTCGTCCAGTCGGCGGCGAAAAACCGGCGTCGCAACCGCGGACACCGCGATGTAGAATGGGAATGACGCGATGACAGTCCAGCTCAGAACGCTGGAATACACGAACATGACCGCAAGAAAGACAAATGTAAAAAACAGATCGATTGTCAGCGTCAGCGCCGATCCGGTCAGAAAATTCCGGATATTTTCCAATTCGCGGACACGCGCCACCGAGTCTCCAACCCGCCGCGCCTGGAAGTAGGCGATCGGCAGCGCAAGGAGATGGCGAAAGAGCCGGGCACCCAATTCGACATCGATGCGGTTCGTGGTGTGAGAAAAAACATAGGTCCGCAGCGCACCCAGAAGCGTTTCGAAGACGGAGATAGCCAAAAATGCGACTATCAGAACATCCAGGGTGCTCATGCTCCGGTGCACAAGCACCTTATCGATGATGACCTGGAAGATGAGCGGAGTAGCAAGAGCAAACAGCTGCAGAAAGAACGACGCTACCAGGACCTCGCCCAGCAGATTTCGGTATTTAACGATTGCACCGAGAAACCACGAGATATCGAACCGTCGTGTCAGCGAAATAAGACTCGCCCGGCGCGTGATCAGAACGACCCGGCCATCCCAGACCTCTTCCAGTTCGGCCTGGCTCATCAGTTGCGGACGGGACTGCCGCGGCGATTGAACCAGAACCTTTCCCTCACCGACCTTGCCGAGAAGCAGAAATCCGCCGTCGCGCAACACGGCTATGCCCGGCAGCGGCGTCCGGGCAAGCCGCTCAAAGGTCGTTGAATAGCATCGGGCCTTCAGCCCCGTCCGCTTGGCATAGCGGAGCATGTCCGAAATGCCGATCGGGACCGCGCCGACATTGTGACGAACCTGTGCGGCGTCGACGCCGAGACCCAGGAAGTGCAGGAGCTGGACGAGGACCGTCAACCCCTCGTCAGGTGGACTAAAATTGTCACTATCTGACACGTCGGCCATTTCTTCGGCACATAAGCCAAAATAACCAAATTCAGAACTAAAATAAATCAGATCCGGGCGCCAGCGCCGACCTGCTCAGTCGAGAACTTCTCGACGCCACATTCGGCTTGTTCCTCGCGTCCAACCGTTCACCAGATCCCTTCGCTATCCCCATCGGCGTGAGCCATACTGAAATCCCCTCGCGATTTCAGACCCGTCTCGGAAACAAGGCATTATACGAAAGAGCAGGGTGTTCAACAATAGGAAGAAACCAGCGCGTCGCCCCTCTATGCGGGTCAGCACTTCAAAACAACTGAAAATCAACTGCGGGAGCTGAGCGCGGTGGCGGACAGGCCGGGCCCGGGACGCCGCTCGGTCGTTTCAACCAATGTCCAATCTCGCCTTAAGTGCCTGCATCAGAAACACCGCGTGACACTTACGGTTTGTCTTTTACCGTCCTGCCCAGGAACCGTTACGGTCTCCGTGGGGCAGCTCGGCACATATGGTCGTTCAGAAGGCATGACGACCGGCGGATATCGATGTGCCCAATCCCAGGGAACATCATATGTGTAATGGATATCGCCTGATGGTGGTTGCGCAATATCTGCCGTGGGTTCGCCATTCGATGGCCCGTAGAAGGAGTCGCCTACTGCTGGCCAGAGAGTCCCTGCGTTGTTTATCCGGTGATGCCGGAATGATCGGGCGACTGACAGACGAGAATTCGAATGCGCCGGAGTAAAAGCTCCACGAGGCGCTGCTCCCGATCGGGCCAATGTTTCGTTCGCGGCAAGCATAAACGCCATCGCGCTGAGAGACGCGATAAACGCCCCATACATTCTATACGTCATGGCACGCACCGATTCGTTGGTTACTGAGCAGCGTTCCAACGCACGCTAAGCCGGGCATTTCATGCCTGCAAATGCGTAGTTAATTATTGGTTAAGATGTAACATTAATGCGCAAGGCTGACATCAAGGTTCCATAACACTGGATCGACGAATGACGGGCTCGATTAGCACTGCGTTCGCTATAAGCTCAGCCACGCAGTGCTGATCGAGCCCAGTCTTCGGCGGCGCAGCCTCCCGAAAAACGGGAGTTTTCAAGGGTCCGCCAGAGAATTTCGGCGATTTCGCTCCCGGAGGTGCCAATTTCGGCGACCGGCGACCGATCATTCGCACAAACCCGCTGTTGGCGGACCCGTATCCGAGCACCGTACGGTCGAGGACCTTAGCCGGTTGCCTTTGCCAAGAAGTCCTCGCCTGGCTCCGATGCTGCAACCCATCGCGAGAGCCGCTGTTGAGCCGTCGCCTTCTGCTCCCCGGACATCGATTTCACGAGGCCTTCCAACTCAGTCATCGCAAGGCCAACTCCGTGGCGGCTCGCCAGGCTCAACCAGACAAAAGCTTCGATGGGATCATTCGCGACGCCAAGGCCTTTGGCGTAGCAGTAGCCCAACCGCGCCTGGGAGGGATAGTGGCCGGATTCCGCGGCGCGTCGGTACCAGTTCACGGCTTGCGCCAGATCGATCTCGACACCAATGCCCTTTGTCAGCGCCACCGCGTAGTTGAATTGAGCCAACGCGTCCCCGCTTTCGGCGGCGCGGAGAAACCAGCTGGCGCCCTGCGACGGATCGCGTGCGACGCCGTCTCCCTTCGCGTACATGGCGCCGACGTTGTTTGCGGCAAGCGGATTGCCATGCTCGGCGGATCGACGGTAAAATTCGAAGGCCTGCGTCGCGTCTTGCTGCACGCCCAGGCCATTTGCATAGAGCGCGCCGAGCCAAGCTTCCGCTTCCGCGTCACCTCGTTCGGCAATCGGTTCCCAGATTTCTCTGGCCTTGATGAAATCTTTCTCGAGATACGCCTTCTCGCCGTCCTGAACCGAAAGCATTGCTCTCTCCTATTGCCGCGTGTGTGCGGCTATTCTGTACAAATACACGCAATCCATGTTTTCCGATTGCTCAATTGCCGGAGCGCCGGCCGTCTTCAGGTGTTCGATGAAATACTGCTGCACCGTCCGCGCCGCCCGGTTGGTCAGCAGCTGCTTGTATAGCCACGGATCTTCCTCATCACGCACGCCATGCAACCCGAACAGCGTCTCCTTGGGCTGGTCGGCGAGCCCGACGTACCAATTAGAAAATGTTGGATCGAACTCCTTGATATAGGCAAGGAACTCATATTTGACCTGCTGCACACTGAAGACCATTGTCAGCGCCCCGCCGCTGCGCGCGTCAACGGAGCATTCCAGTAGGCGACATGATGGGTGTTGATGCGCTGCAGGAGTTCATGGTTGAATTTCCAGGCCGACCGCGATTGCTCTGTCACATCGCAGACTGCCGGCAGTTCTGCTTCGGTCTGATCCGACAACGCCTTGACGGCGGCAAGTCCGACCAGTTTGACCAGATTGGCATGGGCGCTGCGGTAAGAAACGTCGGTCGCCCGTTGCTCCCTGAAGAACGACAGACGCCATAGCGTCTGGTCGAACGCTGTAGGCTGAAGAATGATGGCGAGTGTGGCGCTGCGAGCCTTGATCAGCACTAGATTCGGAAAATGCCAATCCGCCGAGATGTAATTGCTGGCGCCGCCGCCATTCAGATACGAGCGGGCGGTATCGACCAATGCAGCACCCGCAAGCTTCCAGTTGGCGCGGTGCTCCTGCCATTCCCCGCCGACCCGCATGGCCTTTGGATCCACTTCCGATTCAACTGCAGGTGGACAAATGTCCCGGCCGAGGGTTGGATCGACGTTAGCGAAGATGAACGGACCAGCGGTGTGGATATCCACCAGCAGCAGCCGTTCCGGGTAGACCCCTAAATACTGGCCCGTCTGGGGCGTCATCTCGTTCAACAAGTCCCCGGCGATGACATCGCGGTCCCGACTGTGCCCGCAAGATGTGTACGAGCACTTGGTCTTCCTGCCGGTCATGCACTGAGCGGGAATCGAGCGGCAGCCGCCATGCTGGGCCTTGTTAAACCGGCCAATCAGGCCGCCGGAAGCCAATCTTTGAACATGGATGGCATGTTGGCCCACCGTATAGGGCAGCAGGTCGCCCGGATTTGCTATTTCAGGAGTCGTTCCGATACAGACCCAGTCTCGCGTCCAGATCTTTTCGTTCTCCAGTTCCTGAAATACCGCAGACGTGTAGGCGCGACGGGGCATTCGGGTGGCCACGCCGAACCGCGCGCCGCATGCCCCGTAGGTTGCGTCCTGCAGAAAGTCTACACCCCCGTCCACAAAGCCGAGATCCGGATGAGCCAGCATGATCGTCCTCTTGCATTTGAAAAGGCGCCCGCGGTCGCGCGGGCGCCCGATCTCACTTGCGAGCCTTGTTCATCGGCTGATCGTAATCGGCCCTGCCGCGATGCTTGATCGCCTCAGGAGTCGGCGTCGGCAGCGGTCCATCCTTCATGAAGCGGTTGAGGACGTTGCCGACCAGCTTCGAGATATTGTTGTCCCCATTGTTCCACGGCAGCGCGCCGCAGAACGCGATCGAGGAAAAGGCAAAGGACGCGCCGCCGTTCGGCGTCTCGTGATACGCAATATCCGATCGTACGCGCGGATGCTGGGTGCCATCGAGCCCTTGCTGGTTGAAGCCGTAGTCCTCCATGACCAGCAGGTAGCCTTCGGTGTGACGGCCGGCCGAGGTCGCCACCACCAGCGTGTGCGGCGGGCTGCCGAGCATCGTATCGACGATATCAAGTTCGGTGCCAGCGGCTCCGCCGCCGACCAGGCCGAAATTGCCAAGCTTCTCGTCGTAGGTGATGCCCTCGAACGCCCAGGAGACGCGGGAATCGTTGCTCTCCGGGGTGCGCGAATAATACGTCGAGATGTCGAAGCCTTCGGACGACATGCCGGTACCTGCGATCGTATGCAGATAGCGGCCACGAAAGCGCCACATGCCCCCGAGTTCGCCGGTGCCCTGATGATAATATTCGCCTGGGTCGGCGCGCCAGGTACGGATGCCCGATTCGCACCGCCGCATCTCGGTTACAACACCACGCCCAATTCCCTCATAGGCCGGGTGGTAGGAGTGGACCCAATACCAGCCGTCGGCGCCCATGTACATGAAGCGGCCGCCGCGTTGCATGTAGTTGTGCAGCGCATCGAGCTGGGGTCCGCTGTTGTGCTCGGGGTGTGATCCGGAGATCACCACGTTATAATTTTCGAGTCGAGCCAGGCCGTCATAAGTGACGTCCTCGTCGGTGATAACGTCGTACTTGTACCCCATTTTCTCCAGCCAATAGATCATGTGCAAATCGGCTGGATATTGCCACGGCGCCTGCGCCAGAAAATGATCGTATTTCGGACGGATGCTCAGGATTGGCCGCAGCCGTGAGGACAGGCAGAGGCCACTGCCGTCGGTGTGGGTATCATAGATCGAGCCGCCATATTCGCGGTGCTCCGAAAGGAACATGTTCTGCTGCTGCATGATCGGCACGCGATAGACCAGGAGTTCGGCGCCGCCCGCGTTGTTGGCGAGATGTTCGTTGGCATAGGCCATGTAACTGATGGTCGGTACCATGAAGGCGATCTTCGATTGCTCTTCGCCGACGCGCGGCACCACCCAGAACGGGATGTAGTCCTCATCGCCAGCCTTGGAAGTGAGCTTGGCCGCATAGAACTTGCTGCTGGTACCCTTCGGCACCTTCCATTCGAAACTCACCGCCCATCGCGCATCGTCGATGTCATCGTCGTGGAAATGAATGGCGCCATATTGTTCCGGCGCGGCCTTCCAGTCGAACACCTGGCCCTGCCAGTTGTAGCCGGTCATGGCCCGCGTCGGGCAGTTGACGATGGTGGCGTCGAACAGATAGGGACCCTTGTCCTTGCCGACGATGGTATTGATTCCGTCGGAAAATTCCCAGGCCGCGACGATCGACTCCGAGAGTTTTCCGGTTGGTCCGGAATTTCTGCGCTCCGACAGGCCGGGCTGGGCGCCCTGTTTCATGGTCTCGATCTCGAGACGCGTCAGCGCCTTGCTGGAAATGCGCGGGCTGTCGATTTTTCCATTATAGTGTCCCTTGATCAGGATACCGGATGGAACAGACGCCTTGGCTTGCGGTGAATCGCTGATGCTGCCGCAATAGCCGGCGATCACGGTCGGCGTGCCCGGGGTGTAGGCGAGCTTGGTACCGAGCTTTTTTGTCACCGGGGCAATCTCCGGATCGAGCGCGTAAACAACCTGGGGCTCGTGATAAAGGGTGGCTTCGCCGGTTGCCGCATCGAACGTCGCGGCCACAAAATGCCATGCATGATCACGCACCGGCGCGCCGGTTGTGATCACCTGATCGTTGATACGAAATTCGATGCATCCCTCTGCGTTCAGAAACAGACCGTAACCCTTGCCGTCGTGCCATTTCGTCACCAGGCCCTGGGCGCCATGCTTCCAGTATTTCGGATGCGTCTTGGGTGTGGTTGGCCATATCCAGCACTGAAGGGTCACGCTCTCGACGCGGAATTGCGGCTTGTCGACGACGAAGCCGTACGATCCGCTGTAGATCTCCTGCTTAAGTCCCTTGTAGGTGGCATTGCAGTCTGCCTTGACCGCTTCCTCGATGAATCCAGGTCCGCGCGGATTGGTGTCTCCGTGAATCATCTTGACTATTTCCGCCTGGTATTCGGCCGGCCCGTCGCAGTTCACGAAGAACTTGATCGTATCGCCCGGATGGACGCTGAACTTGTCGGCATATCCGGTAATCTTCATCCAACTCATGGCTTTGCCCTCAAAAAACGACGGTGGTTAATTCGCAAATGCGTGAAGGTTCAGGTGACGGTCCAGAAATCGTCTCGGCGTTTCCAGCCTTCCCTGAAGTGCTCCGGAAATCCGTCGGTCTCGGCGAACTCGTCGAGCCGCATGACGAAGATGTCGTGCTGCGGATCCTGTTCGTTGTCGTAAACCTTGTCGGTGACGAACTCCGGCGGCACGCCGCGAATGCCGGAGAGGCGTGCAATGCGCCATTCCTTCTCGATCTTTGTGCAGACCACGACCAGCTTGCCCTTGGCGGGTTGGGCACGCATGCGAAGCAGTACGCGATTGAGCTGGAAATCCTCGTGGATGCCGCCCGTCACCGTGGTGGTGTCACCCGGCGTGGCGCACTTCAGGATGGTGTTTCCCGCGACGCCCTTCATTGAGTCGATGCACTCCTTGTGCACCTTCATCATGCGTTTGGCGTCGGCGGTCGATTTTCGAGGAATTGGGATCATGGGAGTCCTCCTTGGTTGAGCTAGATTGCGAGATGCTTCTGGATCAATGCCGCATCGAGGTCTTCGATGACGCCGGTTGCGACAACCCGTCCGTTATCGACCATCAGAAAGCTGTGGCCGAGCCGGCGCGCCACCTTGATGTGTTGTTCCGTCAGCAAAAGCGTGATGCCGAACTCCTTGTTGAGCCTCAGTAGCGTGTCGCCGATTTCACGGACGATATTTGGCTGGATGCCCTCGGTCGGCTCATCGAGCAGCAGCACTTTTGGATCAACGGCGAGGGCACGCGCGATGGCGAGTTGCTGCTTCTGCCCGCCGGAGAGCAGACCGGCACGGCGGTCGAGATTGGCCTTGAGATAGGGGAACAACCGCAGACAGATTTCGGGGATCTCCGGGTTGCCGTCCGGACGCGCGAAGGTGCCGAGCATGATATTTTCGCGAACCGTAAACTCAGCGAGAATGCCGCGTCCCTGCGGCACATAGCCGATCCCGAGCTTGGCCCTTTGATAGGTTTGCGAGCCATTGATGTTCTGCCCGTTTACGACGATATCCCCGACCGAGCGGTCGGTAAGCCCCATGATCGTGCGCATCAGCGTGGTCTTGCCCACGCCATTGCGGCCCAGAACGCAAAGACATTTCCCCTCCTCGAGACCAAAGGAAAAATCCTTCAGGATCGGCGTCTTGCCGTAGTAGGACGTGACTCTGTCCATCGAGAGCAACATCGTCAGCCCTCCTCGTCGCCGAGATAGACCTCGCGGACGCGCGGGTCCGCCTCGATGTCGCGGATCGGTCCTTGCGCAAGCAGGCTGCCCATGTGCATGACGGTGACCACGTCGGCGATTTCGCGCACGAACGCCATGTCGTGCTCCACCACCACCAGCGTGTTGGTCTTCTTGAGTTCCTTGAAAATCGAAACGGTCTTCTCGATCTCGGCTTCCGTCATCCCGGCGACGGGCTCGTCGAGCAGCAGCAGACGCGGATCCTGCATCAGGACCATTCCGATCTCGAGCCATTGGGTTTCGCCGTGCGACAAGATTCCCGCCTCAACGCCGAGTCTCTCGGTGAGACCCGTTTGCGTCGCGATCTGGTCCAGTCTCTGCGAAAAGCCAGGCTCCCTGAAGCGGAAGATGTTCTTTAGCGGGTTGGTACTCCGGCTGAAGGCGACCTCAAGATTTTGGCGGACTGAAAGATCGCGAAACACCGCCGGGACCTGAAACTTTCGCCCGATTCCGAGACGAGCAATCTGATGCTCGTCGAGGCCGGTAATATCGTCGTCGCAAAACGTGATTTGCCCGGAGGTGGGCTTCTGGCGCCCCGTGATCAAATCCATCGTGGTGGTTTTGCCGGCGCCGTTCGGTCCAACCAGGCAGCACAACGTTTGTTCGACGATCTCGATACTGAAATCGTTGATGACGGGAACGGTGTCGAAACTCTTGCAGAGATGCTTGATCTCGAGAAAGCTCATCGCTCGGTTCCCTATTCGCCGGGCTGCGGATAGAGGCGATGCGCCGCGACATCGTTGCCATTGCTCTTCGAAGACGTTGAAAAGCGGCCGAGAATGCTTTCGAGCAAACCGGCCAGTCCCTTCGGCAGGAAGCGGACCACCAGAATGAAAAACGCGCCGAGGACCAGCAGCCAGGTGTTGAGGAACGTGTCGCCGAGGTAGCTTTGCGCGCCCTGGATGAGAAAGGCGCCGATGATGGCTCCGATCAGCGACAGCCGACCTCCAATTCCCGCCCAGATCACCATCGACAGGCTGAAGGTGGTGTCAAACTGCGCGGGCGAGACATATTGCGTAAGAACGACCCAGCAGCATCCCGCAACCGCGGCGATGAATCCCGCGATCGTGTACACCGTCGTCTCGTAGCCGGCGACGTTGTAGCCGAGAAAGCGGACCCGCTCCGCATCGCCGCGCACCGCCTGCACGACGAGCCCGAACCGGCTCAACGTCATCAGCTTGGCACCGACGGTTGCCACCAACAGCAATGCCAGCACGGACCAATAGGCCACCGGGCTGTACGGATCGACGGCGTAGTCACCTAGTTTGAGAGGAGACGGCGGCGTAATGCCGTTGGCGCCATTGGTGTAGGGCTGGATATCGAGGATCAGCGTGTACCAGGCGCTCAGCATCGCGAGCGTCATGATCGCGAAGAATGGTCCGGAGACCCGCGCCCGGAACATTAATCCGCCGAAGATCGCGCAAAATAGCGTCGGGACCGCCAGCGCCAGAACGATACCCAGCGCGGTTTGGCGGAACGGCTCCCATAACAGCGGCAAATGATCTAGACTGTTGTTCAACATGAATGGCGGCATCGGATTTGACGCATCCTGCGTCTGCATCTGCATCGTCATCGCCATGCCGTAGGCGCCAAGGCCAAACGGAATTCCCTGTCCGAGATTGAGAATGCCGCCAAAACCCCAGCACAGGCTGATCGACAACGCGAGCATGCCGAACACGCCGTAGGTCGCGAATTGATTGAGAAGGAACGAGTCGCTGACAAGCATAGGCACCAATGCCAGCAATGCGAAGAACACTCCGTAAGCCAGCCACTGCGCCTTGACATTATGGTAGGGGTTCATCTTCAGATTGTTCCTCAGTCCCCGCGATCCCGACCGGGCTAACGTCGCGTGGCGGATGGCGCGAACAGGCCTTGCGGCCGGACGCGCAGGAACACCACGATCAGGACATATAGAACGAAGCGAGCGAACGTATCGTTGGTGAAGTAGGCGAAGATCGATTGCAGTTCTCCCGTCGCGCCGCCGGCGACAACACTGCCGGCGAGGGTGCCACCGCCAACCACGACGACCAGAAACGCCTGGACCACATATCCGGCTCCCATGGTGGGCAGCACGATGTTGAGGACGCCAAACAGCGACCCTGCGAGACCGGCAAGACCGGCTCCGAGCGCAAAGGTCAGCATGTAGATCCGATCGGAATTGATGCCGAAGGACGCGGCCATCTCCTTATCCTGCATGACCGCGCGGACCTGAACGCCGAAACGGGTCCTGTAGAACAGTGCCCAAAGCGCCACGACCAAAGCGATGGTGATGGCAAGGACGACCACCCTGAACGCGGAGATATTGACAAAGCCGAGCTGAAAATTGCTGGTGAAGATCGACGGCACCGCCAGATATTTGGGATCGCTCCCAAAGATCAGGCGGACACCCTGCATGAGCACCAGCGATACGCCGAAAGTCGCCAGAAGCGTATCCAAAGGACGCTTGTAGAGATAGCGAATGAGGCCGCGCTCCAGCACGAGACCCACTGCGGCAACAATGATAAAGGCTGCCGGCACACAGAGCAGGAAAGGCAACCCGAAATAGTCTTGCAGCATGTATGAGCTGTAGGCACCGAGCATGATGAATTCACCGTGGGCCATGTTAATGACCCCTGCCGTTCCGTAGATGATGGTGAGACCGAGTGCGGCGATCAGCCAGATGCTGGCGATACTGACGCCAAGGATCAGCGCGTTGAAAAACGCGCTTAGATCGAACGACCCGAAAAACGATCCCAAAGCCATTTTTACTCCACCAAAACAGCATCACCGACCGCCGGGTCCGGCCTTCAGCTTTTCCGCCAAGCGCCCGGCGATAACGGCTCCTCGCACGCAGCCAGAAGCCGTGATCGCAGACTCAGGTCTTCGACACAGGCGAACCCGATCGCCTCAGATGACGCTCTTGCGCATCTTCCCGTCCGGCGCCTGGAGACCGTTCGCTGTGCACTTTCCGAGATCGGGATAGATGGAATAGGGATCCGGCGCGACGTGCTGTTCCGAAGCCTTGACGATCTTGAAGCTGCCATCGGCCTGGCACTGTCCGATCTTGGGTTTCAACCAGGTATTGAAGTTCTGATCGTCGATCCAGATCAGTCCTTCGGGCGAGACATCATCTTCAACGCGCAGACCACCGGAATGGTCGCGGATCGCACGTGGCGTCACGGCTTCGACGCCAACCGCCTTGATGGCCTTTTCGAGGCCGTACTTGAATACATAGGCGGAAGTATATGTCTCCTCCATGTTGTAGTGCGTCGTTCCGTTCTTGCCGTATTTGCTCTTGAGGAATCCTTCCACGAACTTGTGGTTGGTGGGATTGTCCAAACCCTGAAAGTAGGGCGCTGAAAGGAAGTGGCCGGCGCCAAACTCGTTGCCCATGGCACGGGTTTCGATCTCGCCGGTCGTCAGCGAAGCGATCGGCATCGTGTCCGCCTTGAACCCTTCCTGCTTGAATTGCTTGTGGAACGCGATGTCGGACGCCCCGACCACCGTCGAAAAGATGAAGTTCGGCTTTGCATCGCGAATCTTGTTCAACACCGGGCCGAATTCCGAGCCGCCGAGCGGAATGTACTCTTCACCAAGCAACTCACCGCCGGCCTTCTGAAGCCAGATCTTCGCGTTCTTGTTCGACTCCTTCGGCCACACATAATTGGAGCCGACGAAAAACACCTTCTTGCCGAACTGCTCCACCATATACGGGATCAGGTCCTTGGAATGCTGATTGGCCAGCGGACCGGTGCAGATCGTGTTCTGGGTGCACTCCGCGCCTTCGTAGCAGGTTGGATAGTAAAGCAAATGATCCTGAGCCATCACGGTGGGCAGGATCGCCTTGCGGCTCGCCGACGTGTAGCAGCCGAAGATGGAGACCACCTTGTTGCGAAGAATCAGCTCTTTGGTCTTCTCTGAATAGACGTTGAAGTCCGATTTGGCGTCGACGATCACGGGCTCGATCGGCATTCCGGCGACGCCGCCAGCCTTGTTGATTTCATCAATCGCGTACTGCATCACGAGGGTGGAATCTTCCTCCGGAACGGCCAGTCCTCCGGAGAGCGAGAACAGCAGGCCGATCTTGATGGGCTCGCCCTGCTTGATCCACGACTGAGCGCCCCACGCCTGATTGATGTTACGTACAAACATATACGGAGCAGCTACAGCCGCGCCGCCGCCCAACGCCGCTGTCTTGAGGAATGCCCGACGACTCGTACGCATCTTCGTCTCCTGTGATGATTTCTTACTACGAAATCTTATTTCCAGACGATACGGTGAACCATTAGTTTCTCAAGAGTAAATTATGTGCACTGTAGATATCGTAATCAGCAGTAATTTCAAATTAGGCATTCGGGAGTGGCGCAAGACAGTTCACCTTGCCTGATTCATGAGCAGTGGCGCCGCTAACAGAGCCTCCGACAGCCGGCTTGCGTTCCGACGTCTCGCAGCAGCCGAGCCTTGCGAAGTGTTCGATTGAAGCTGAGGAAAATTAAAATGAAGGAATGCGCGCTGATGACGACGACATAAGGCGGCGCGAATTTGTCGCCACCAGGAGATGTTGATCCATTCGCACCAGTTCCGACTACGCCCAAAAGTTATCGTCAACAACAGCGCGGATTATGTTAGGGAGAATTGTGTTAGGAAGAGAAGCGCTTCACCGGGAAGATTCGATGAGAAGAAACGCAAAACTGCCGCTCAGAGAAGGGGCCCGTGATTATCGAACCGGATCAAACGCGCCAAACGAAGCCAGAAGCCTGGAGCGGGCGCTGGGTGCAAAGATCAGGGCTATCAGGCGGGAGCGGGAACTCTCGGTGCTCGATCTTTCCAACGCGTCTAACATATCCGCCGGCATGCTTTCAAAGATCGAGAATGGCCAAATATCACCGTCGCTTTCCACGCTGCAATCCATCGCGAGCGCGCTGAACGTGCCGCTCAGCCTGCTGTTTGCGGCATCTGAGGAGCGGCGCGACTGTTCTTATGTGCGCGCCAGGCAAGGGGTCGTCATCGAGCGCCGCGGCACCAAGGCCGGACACGTCTACCAGTTGCTCGGGCATGTGATCGGCGGCGAGGTGGTGGTCGAGCCATATATGATTACGCTCAAGGAGGATGCCGAGGCCTTCACAGGGTTTCAGCATGCGGGCATGGAATTCATCTACATGCTAACGGGCGAAGTGATCTATCGTCACGGCGACAACACCTATCGGTTACGTTCAGGCGATTCGATTCTGTTTGACTCGGGTGCGTTGCATGGTCCGGAGACGCTGGTTAAGCGGCCGATGACATATCTCTCGATCATCGTCTATCCGAGAACGTAAATTGCCGACGTTGGTACTTGATAGTCTTCGGCAAGGCTCTCCCGTGCGGTGTGCGACACTCGGCGCTTCTGCTGCGATGACGGCCAGAGTCTGTTTGGTCCGGCTTGCGGCTGAATGCGTTGAGGCGCGCTGCGTTTGAGTTGATCCGTGATCGGCTGCGG
>Ga0182030_10009121_pt1 | contig 20370 bp, 22 predicted proteins | sample 812S3MmetaG_FD_121299 | JGI IMG/M metagenome (GOLD analysis project Ga0182030, IMG submission 121299) | Permafrost microbial communities from Stordalen Mire, Sweden - 812S3M metaG (Illumina Assembly) | ecosystem: Environmental > Terrestrial > Soil > Wetlands > Permafrost | place: Sweden... | reverse complement strand
TGGCTCCGGGAACTGGATTCGAACCAGCGACCTAGTGATTAACAGTCACCCGCTCTACCGCTGAGCTACCCCGGACTATTCAAGAACAGATTGAATTATACAAGATTGTTTATATGATTCACAATAAACTTACGATTAATCTTATTAGCGTGGGCGAAGAGCACGATTAATTTGACGAGTCTCGTCTCTTTTCTTTAAGGTTTGACGTTTATCATAGTTCTTCTTGCCCTGGCCAATAGCAATTCGTAGTTTTATAAATCGCCCCTGTGTTAAAACTTCTAATGGGACAATGGTTCTGCCTTGCTTCTTTGTTTCAATGAGTCGTTTTATCTCGCGTTTCTTGGCCAAAAGTTTACGGTTCCTAGTTTGATCTTCCTCACTAATCGGTATGCCGCTTGTCGGACTGATGGTAGCATTAACCAACCATAACTCGTCGTTTGAAACATTTACATAGGCACCACGAAGCTGACCATGGCCCATCCTAAGGGCTTTGGTCTCAGCACCTGTCAAAGCTATACCAACCACTAAGCTATCGCTAAGAGTGTAGTCATGACTAGCTCGACGGTTTGATATCAGTTTTGGCTGATTCGTCTTTTTCATAACCATTTTAGTATGACTGATGTTAACTTTTTTTGAAATTGTATTGTCTGGCCTAATTACTATGGGCGAATTGTTTATCAGCAATATTCCAGAGCGACGAGTCATGTAATATTATCATTCGGTAATACCAGTACTCTGCCCCCCACATGTAAATAGTTTTCATACCTGTCGCTTTAGCGAACTCGAATGATGACTGAAGTCTGGTGGCGTTTAAGGATTTGTTCTGTTCATTTAGCGAGGTTTCTGTAATTGTTTGTCCGTGAGGAGGCCATGCTTCAGCCTGCTCTTCGTCGATAATCATGTTCTTTCCCGTAGTTATTTTTTCAACCCCGGCCAGGAATGCATAGTACCAAGCTGGGAATGGATACTCGATATAGCGATGCGTAAAGGCGGCATCCCAGACACGGTGATAGATACTAATACCATAAACATCCGGTGTCGGAGCTCCAACCGGTGTCCCAACGTCATTATTGCTTCGTCCAACTATAATTGGGTGATTAGGATCGAGAGATTTCACTAAATTATACTCACTAACTAAACGACTTCGGCTAAAGTTGGTACAGCCCCCAAAACCTTTCAAAAAATATTCGTTTTCTAGTTGATAGTTTTCTAGAGCCGGATTATTTTTATATCGATTTACTACAGCGGTCATATATTGCTCTAACTCTGGTTGCCACTCACCGACCGGCTCGGCTGTGTCTACCCATGCGGGGGGATGACATTCTGGCCAACGAGGTTGTCTTAGCCCGACAACAAGCGTTATCTTGGCATGTGCTTTGTCGGCCATAGCAAACTCCCAATCAAGTTGGCTGAAGTTGTAATTACCCTTAGTTGGTTGAATGTCACTCCAATAACTAGTCAATCTGAAGTGTTTGATGTGGAGCTGATTAATCAAAGCACTCATGGTTTGCTCAGGATCCAGCCCTAATGAACTCGCGTAGTCAGGGATGAAACTAACTCCAAGCTGAAGAGGTGTTCCGGATTGGCTAGCGATATACCACCGTGCGATACCGTACATGCCACCAAAACAGATTGCGACTATAATTACAGCACCGCTAACAATCTTGTGCCAAAACGATTTCTTCCAATAACTCCTAGGCCATTTTAAACAGCAGCTTAAGAGTTTCTTGAACTTGCTATAGTAGGATGATGAAGGTTTTGACATATGGATACGCATAAGCAATTACACGTTAGTTTAGTTATACCAGCTTATAACGAAGAGCGCTACCTGAAGGCCGTCCTAGATTCCATAGTCGCTCAAACGACTATGCCAAATGAAGTTATTGTCGTAGACAATAACTCTACCGACAAAACGGCATCAATTGCTAGGTCATATCAATTCGTAAAACTAGTCCAGGAAAAACAACAAGGCAAAGGTTATGCAAGATATAAAGGCTTTAAATTAGCTGAGAGCGAACTCATCGCTACTATTGATGCCGATACCGTAATAGCCCAAGATTGGATAGAAAAATTGGTAAGGTATTTTGGTGAAAACGACAAAGTGGCGGCCATTACCGGTAAATGCTATTTTTATGACTTTCCGTTAAAACGTCTTATGTCTGCACTTCAAGCTTTCGTATATGAGTATCTACAAGGCTTTATAGCTGGGACAACTATTCTCTGGGGCTCTAATATGGCTTTAAGAAAAACGGTCTGGGAAGATGCCATCGCTAATATGCCCACGCCGTTTATTAATGAGGATATAGATATGTCTTTGAAACTCTACCAGGCAGGATACTCGATCAAACGATTAACCAATTTAGTTGCTTCTGTTTCATTGCTCCGCGGACAGTATTCACCGAAGACAATCTATTCCTACCTGAAACCCTGGCCGCAAACTTATCTCGACAATGGCCTGAGAATAAAAAGCTATTTTATTTGGGCACTAAAGAATGTCGTATTTATAACCGGGCTATTGATGACAGCACTTTATTACCTGGGGGTTAAGAGCAAACTAATTATTGGTTCATACTAAGGGGTCGGTTCCTAGGGCAGCCTGAACTTTCTCGGGGCTAAGGTTGGAGCCCGTTATAATAATTGGGCTTTCGTCCTCTCTGGGAGTTTCAATCAGGTCAGCTATTCGACTAAACATTGCTTCGGCGGTTTCGTTGAGTGGCCACAGTTTGTACCGAGTTTTATCTGTAGCCCGTGTTTTTGATATATCACGAGCAGTGTTTAACCATATTAAGACTGGCTTGGCATTTGCCCTCTGGCAGATTCTATATTTCTCTTCACGGTGTGCGTAACGATTCAGGTTAGCATCATATATAACGCTTTGGCCGTTGGTTAGTAATTCTTCTGTTTCCTCATCGAGTCTTTTATACAAATAGGCATGTTCATCTTGAGTAAATTTAGGATCGGGGAACATCTTTAATCGTTCTTCGTCAGACGTTAGCCTGTGAGCTCCAGTTAATTTCTCTAGGATTTTTGCTGCTGTGGTTTTACCCGCTCCCGGGTAGCCGAGCAACATGTAAAGAATCGGTTGGGCCATAAGTGGGTATTGTAGGCAATCAACCACTAAATTAAAAGTCGCTTGCGTGAGTTAGCTATAATGCTTATGTATGGTAAAGCCTAATCATCAGCTGAAGATTAACAAGTCGGCGGTCTTGGCTTTATTAGTACTAATGGTTGCGATTTATGTTTTCTTGCCACAGATAAACGACCTTAAGACCAGCGCTACTCTTGCCCGACATGCTGATAGGGACTGGCTAACTCTAGCCGCCATTTTAGTGATAGTTACATATCTTTTTGCGACACTAAGTTATCAGCTACTCGCCAGGCACCGATTAAAAGTTCTTCGAACTCTACTGATCGAAATATCCTCAGCCTGTGCCAATCGTCTATTGCCGGCAGGTCTTGGCGGTCTAAGCTTAAATACTGCATATCTTTATAACAACAAGCATAAAATTGCCGAAGCCTCGACCGTTGCCGCAACTAATAATCTCCTGGGGATTGTCGGTCACTTACTGGTGCTAGGAGTTGCTTTATTATTCTTGCCCTCATCCGTAAAATTTACAAACGGTTTTAACGTATCGAAAAGTATCTATATAAGCGTCATTGTTGTGGGTGTGGGTCTGGTCGCAATGGTTATAGTACTACCGAAGATAAGGCACTGGCTGGAGAATTTTAGCTGGCAAGTAATACGAGACATCGGTGCTTACAGCAAACATCCGTTAAGGTTGTTGCTAGCGCTTTTCAGTTCAATCGGACTAACTTTATGTTATGTACTGGCACTGCTTACCTGCATGATATCTTTTGGACTTCATCTAGATTTTAACCAAGTTCTAATTATATTTACTCTTGGGTCGGTTGTTGGGGTGGCAACGCCTACTCCTGGAGGGCTTATCGGTATCGAGGCCGGTTTGATCGCCGGCTTTGTTGCTTTTGGCGTCAGCGCCCCTAAAGCACTAGCGATTGTTCTTACCTATAGATTCATATCGTACTGGTTACCGATACTGCCAGGATTTATAGCCTTAATCTATGTCAGAAGACGTCATTTAATAGCCGGCTCATAAGCGATTAACCCACACTTGTTAATATTGATGTATTTGACAAAAAATGCTATAATATGCTTATGCCAACCCACAATACTGGTAAACCCGTTTATAACGAAGACGTAAGTTTCGTTGAAGACTTTGACCCATATAGTGCCATATTCGATTGGGCGCCGAGTGGGCTAGATATTGCTACTGGGGTAATGTACAACGAATCCAATTCGTATAGAGTTAGAGTAGGTACAGTAGTCACGAATTATGATGAGCTAAATAAAGCAATCATTGGATATAGCGGCGCAAACTACAAACCACATCAGAACGTTGAAAAGGAGTGCGCCGAGTTAACCGCCCAAGCAGCGGCTATGAAGCGGCGAGATAGGGTTGAAGGTATGAAAGGAACTCTCATGCCGATATTGTTTGAAGTTGTATCTTCAGCTACTAATAGGGAAATTGAATCGGTAGTCGGCGTTACTTTACCGACTCTTCCGCCATGTGAAACTTGTCGAAATAATCTGTTACCACTAGACTCTGTAGTTATTACTCAGAAGGTGCCGAAGTATAGATCTAAGAGAACCTCCGACAATACATTCGTTGAGGTACACACCGGTCTTGAAGTATTGGCAATTGGAGATCCACATCGTTTTCCGGTAAAGACTCGAGCGAAAGAGATTGAAAAAATTTATCCAACGCGAATATTAGAGTTTCCAACACCGATTAACTTTGAGTTTGCCAAGCGAGAATATCAAGAAATGGCTGAAGCTTATGTTGACCTATCCGAAGATCGCAGTCGTATGCTCCGTGCCCAGTTAGCCGTGACAGCTCTTGCCAACAATCTATCGGAAGACCGGTAGCCTAGGGTTTCCTTCGGGTAGTATAAACTAGGACTTCTTCTTCGCTTCGCGACAAATGGAAATGATCGCCGGCTGCCACATCATAGTCATCGCCACTTCTATCCATTACTGTTGGTGTAAGAACATCAAAATCTATTTCAACACCATCAGGTATGTCTATACCTTTTTGCCCAGTAAAGAAATGACCATAATAAGCCATTGAGCCTAACCTCGATCTTGACTGATTATTAAGCTGTACCATTTTTGAGTCGGTCATGTGAATATCTTTTATCCGGCCGAGTTTAGCAATATGGCCAATGTTTGAAAAAGCAAGGGCTCGATAATTAACCGATGGACGTTCGTCTTGTTCTGTAGTTATTGTTGGGTCTCGACTCCCCCATTTGACACTAAATGGTGGAGACTCAAGGGCAGCTTTTGAACTGACTTTAATATCAACTAGGGTTCGTTTGACAAAGCCCAGAGATTCTTTCTTATCCCTTACATCCGGATGATTGAGCTTTCTTGTCGCAGCACTAGGCTCACCAACTTCAAATTCATCAAGCGCTAAAAATTCGTATTTAGGGTTTCCATTCTCGTCTGTAACAGTACAAACTATTGGTTTTGCCTTGGCAATCCTGCCGCGCGCAAAGATAAGCTCTGGATTACCTCGGTACCATAGCTGGAAACAGGCTCGCCCAATGTTGTTAGCGTTACCGGCTCGAAGTTTATAGAATAATGCCCCATTACCTAGGGTCTCGTATAATGCGCTATCCGTAGAACCATCGCCCGTGCCCATTGCAACTATTGATAACTCTGGCTTACCACCTTGAGCTTGTCTAATCCGTTCTCGTGTTACTAGTGGGTCTGCTGAAGTTTTAATTGTCACGACGTCAAAGAATTCTTCGAAACTCTTTAGGACTTCGATTTGTTTTTCCGCTGACTCCCTATTGGTCACTTTCCCATGCTCGGTTATTATAAGGGTCTCGTAATCTTCGATGACCCTATCAGAGAATCTTGGCTCTACTTGGCCATAGTTAACAGACTCTACCATCAGAAAATTATAACATGATAACGGTTAAAAATCAATGCCTTTGTTCGCTAAGTACTTATCATCAAAATGATGCCGCACTTTTGTCATATTTGTATATATATCAGCCAATCCGGTTAGACTTTTCGGAAAATCTCTTCCAGTTAAGCAAAGGCTAGTTTTTTTATTCCGCTTTTCGATGAGAGTTTGGAGTTGCTTCGCGCTCAGTAACCCGTCGTGTACGGCATTGTTAATTTCATCACAGATCACCAGGTCATAATCACCGCTTGATGCTGCCTTAAGAGCTTCGTCGTATGTGTCTTTAGCGGCCTGAATGTGCTGTTGCTTAGTTATTTCTTTTGGAGATAAGTCACCGGCGTTATAAAAGCCTTTTCCACCCTTATAGAAGTAAAGCTGATCTTTGAATAAGGGCTGAACGTCACGAATAAAAACATGCTCACTTACCCCCCAGTGTTTAATAAATTGGATAAAAGCTACTTTGCCTCGATTCCCAAGAGATCTTGCCATGAGTCCTAGAGCTGCCGATGTTTTGCCCTTACCATCACCACTATAGACAATAACAACGGACGGCTTAGTCTTATAATCTTCAAAACTCATAGTAGTAGTATATCAGTCGTTTTTTCGGCTTAAACTAGCTTAGCGGCTTTTAGAGCAGCGTCGATTTTTGGTCGGTCAAAACCGACAATTATCGTGCCGGCGATATCTATAACCGGGATTCCACGTTGACCGGATTTATCAACTGACTCCTCGGCATATTTTGGGTCGGACTCAATATCTTTGTCGTCGTATTTAACATTTAATTTCTTAAAGTAGTCCTTTGCAGCGTGGCAAAAAGCGCACCAAGTTGCACTATAGATAGTAACTTTTTGTTCATTCATAACTATAATTGTACCTACTATACAAAGTAAAGTAAAGCCCAAACTCTATTGCTTTACAGAGTGAAAACTGCTAATCTTAAAGAAATGATGAAAGATTCTGCGCCGAAAGTGACGCCGAAGCCTGCCAAGGGTGAGGTTAGCAAAAGGAATAAGGATAACCAACTTATCTTTATTAGTGCCGTCCTAGATATGACCTGGCAGCTTGCTTTAGTATTCCTTGTCCCCGTTATTGGTGGCTATAAGCTGGATCAGCATTTTAAGACTTCCCCGCTTCTGTTTATAGTCGGCTGTGTTCTAGCGATAGCTGGGTCATTTGCCGTAATGCACCGAATACTTGGACAGGTTAACCAGGGCTTTACGCACCAAAAAGGTAAAAAATAATGACTTTGTTTTTCGCTGACTCTGGCCCAGTAGTACACATTGCCCCGGGCGGCGTGTTTCATCTTAGTGGCTTTGTTATAACAAACTCGATTTTTTACGGATGGATCTGCTCAGTAATTCTAATAATAACCTTTATCTGGGTAGCTAGAAGAATAACTGTTAAGCCAAAAGGCGGTCTTATCCAATACGTGGAAGTCGGCGCTGATTTTATAACCAATCTGGTAGTCAATGCTTTTGATGATAAGAAAAAAGGCCGTAAATATGTCCCTTATTTTGTCACTCTGTTCTTCTTTATTTTGGTTAATAATTGGCTCGGTTTAATCCCGGGAGTTGGTGAAGCGGTCCAGGTTGGAGGATTACCACTGCTTAGACCTTTCACTGGAGATTTGGACGGGACTCTTGCTATGGGGGTGATAACAATGGCTGTGGTTTACGTTTCGTCTATCCGTGAATCGGGTAGTATTCGTAACTATTTACGGCACTTTTTTGTGGGTAGCCCGGCTAACCCCCTGTATCTACTGATAGGAGTACTAGAGATGTTTACTGATATGACCAGGGTCTTTAGCCTATCACTTCGACTTTTCTTAAATGTTGCCATTGGCGAGATAGTAATAGCAGTTTTCTCCTATCTTGGACACGTCCTTGCCCCGGCAACAGCAGTGCCTTTTACATTACTAGAGTTTTTCGTAGGTGCGCTGCAGGCTTATATATTTTGCATACTGAGCATTATGTATCTCGCTATCGCCGTTAATCACGCTCACCATAACTTGACCGAGGAGGACATTCCTGAAACAATTGGGATGGAACTCGAGGCAATTGAGTAGAGGGTGGTAATGATTTTAGTTGTTAAAAATATTAATAAGGAGTAAGCAAAAGTTATGGATTTAGTACACACAATCTATCTGGCAAGTACAGTAACAACTCAGGATGCAATTAGCTTAATTGGTAAGGGTCTAATGATTGGTGGTGGTTTTATTGGGCCAGGCATCGGTATCGGCCTAATTGGTGGTAATTACCTATCAGCCGTTGGCCGTAACCCTGAGGCTGCAAAATTCTTGGGTCAAGCGCTGGTATTCGTAGCAATTATCGAATTATTTGCACTTCTAGCCTTCGCTTCAATATTCATCGTTAAGTAAGGATTTATAAAGGATATATGATACTTGCTTTACTAAATAATTTTGGAGACAGTTCGTCTGGAATTGGAGCGCTTGGTTTTAGCGTCTCGTCTTTCATTATCCAGATAATTACCTTTGTCTTGGTTTTCCTGGTGCTCAAAAAATGGGCCTTTAAGCCAATACTCAAGGTTTTAAACGAGCGACGTGAGCTCATTGAAAGTGGCGTTAAGCTTGGCCAAGAAATGTCTCTTGAGAAGAAGCAACTCGAGGCTAAAATCGATAAGACATTGCACGAGACTAGAGCCAAGGCCGATGACATATTATCAGCCGCTCAACAAGATGCTCGTAAGGTCGTTGCTGATGCCGAGGAGACAGCTAAGATTAAGGCTGATCAAATTATGACCGAGGCTGAATCTCGTATCAAACAAGAGACCTCCAAGGCCTGGAAAGACCTACAGAAGGATTTAGCTTCACTGGTATCAGAAGCGACAGAAGCAATTATTGATGAAAAAGTAGACACCAAGAAAGATATTGAACTAATCGATAAAGCCCTGTCGGCTCGGAGGGCTTCGTGAGTAAAATACCCCGATCTCAAGTCGCTTCAGTACTTGCCTCTCAAACATTATCGAGTGGAGTTTCTAAAAAATTAAGCCGTGAATTAGCTGCCTATTTATTATTAGAGGGGCGAACTGGTGAGTTGGATCCCCTTATGCGCGATATTCAAAGCCTTTGGGCTAAAAACGGCTACGTTAACGCAACAGCTATCAGCGCACACCCGATTAATGCTGGTGCCAAGGCAAAGATAACCAAGACTGTAGCGGCTGCCTATCCTCATGCTAAAAAGATAATAATTGACGAACGACACGACTCAGCTGTTATAGCCGGAGTTCGTATCGAGCTTGCAGACCAACAACTAGACGTATCGATTGCTACCAAGTTGAATAAATTTAAACAGTTAACTTCTGGAAAGGACTAGAACGTGGCCGATTTATCTATTAAGGACCTGTCTGATGATATCCGTGCAGCAATTGCCGAACTAAAGACACGTCCAGAAATTGAAAATGTTGGGATTGTAACGAGAGTTGGTGATGGAATTGCCTGGATTTATGGTCTAGCCAAATGTGGCTACAGTGAAATGATCGATATAGAAGGCGTCGATGGCAGTACTATAACTGCTTTTGCATTTAACCTTGCTGAAGATGAAATCGGTACAGTACTTCTTGGAAATGATGTTGATATAAAAGCCGGAGCCAAGGCAAGATTAACCGGAAAAGTTCTTGAAGTCCCAGTTGGTCCCGAACTAATCGGACGAGTCGTTGATCCACTAGGCCGAGCCTTAGACGGTGGCTCACCGATCAAAACTAAAATAAAAAGCCGCGTTGAGCAGCCTGCCCCAGGAGTGCTTGATCGAAAGAGCGTCCATGAACCACTAATGACTGGTATCACGGCGATTGATGCAATGGTGCCTGTTGGTCGTGGTCAACGGGAGCTTATTATTGGTGACCGTCAGACTGGCAAAACAGCTATTGCTGTCGATACTATGATTAATCAACACCGTCAAAAGACGGGAGTAGTTAATATTTATGTAGCGATTGGCCAAAAACTCAGTAAGGTTGCTCGACTCGTCGAACGACTGAAACGTGAAGGTGTTATGGACCAAACGATAATAGTTGCTACCTCACCGGCTGACCCGGCTGCCCTACTCTACTTAGCTCCATATACTGGTGCTGCTATGGGAGAATATTTCCGCGATAACAAACAGCACGCTTTAATTATTTATGATGATCTTTCGAAGCACGCCGTTGCATACCGTCAGATGTCATTGTTACTCAGGCGACCACCGGGACGTGAAGCCTACCCTGGAGATGTTTTCTATCTTCACTCTCGCCTTCTGGAAAGAGCCGCTAAGTTAAACGATAAACTTGGCGCCGGTAGCCTCACGGCTCTACCTATAATTGAAACCCAGGCTGGAGATATAAGTGCCTATATCCCAACCAATGTTATATCGATAACTGACGGTCAAATATTCATGGAAACGAACTTGTTTTATCAGGGTATACGTCCGGCAATTTCTGTCGGTCTTAGTGTCTCGCGTGTTGGGGGCAATGCTCAAACTATAGCCGTCAAATCTGTAGCTAAGTCACTGCGTATCGACCTGGCGCAGTTTAGAGAATTAGCTAGTTTCTCGCAGTTTTCAACTGACCTGGATGCCGAAACTAAACAGCGAATTGAGCGTGGCCAACGCTTAACTGAATTACTGAAACAGCCCCAATATAGTCCTTATGCAATCTGGCAGATGTACTCGAGTCTGCTGGCTGCTACTGAAGGTGTATTTGATGACATCCCTGTCGACAAGATCTTACTTGCCGAGGAAAGTCTCTACCGTGAGTTAAAAGACAAGCATTCCAAGATGGTTGAAGCTATTAATACTGGTAATGAACCCCCAGAAGCCGATCGAAAGACCATTCTAGCGGTAGCTAGCGCAATAGCTGGATCGTATAAAGATAAATCCCCGATAAAAGAGGCAAAATAAGGAAATTCTATGCCCAATCCAACAGCTATAAAGCACCGTATTAAATCAGTTCGTAACACTCGCCAGATAACTAAGGCTATGGAGCTGGTATCAGCGAGTAAGATGCGCCGGGCTCAAGACAGAGCTAAACTCAGCCGCGATTATCAGAATGCCGCCTATGATCTTTTACTGAAGCTAAACAGTCTGTCTGAAGTTGGGTCACACCCATTATTCGCCCGCCGCAAGGTCAGCTCACGTCTATACTTAGTAGTTACCAGTAACACCGGCCTAGCCGGCGCATATAACTATAATGTTTTACGAGAATTCACAGCGTCTCTTAGAGCCGACAAAGAAAATAGGGTTACCAGCTACGTTATTACAATTGGTCACAAAGCAGCCCAGTTTGCTCGTCGACTTGAAGGCGTGAAACTTCTGGCTGTTTACCCGGCTTTTGGCGACCAACCGACGGCTAACGATATTCGGCCAATTCTAAACACTTTGATTGATGAATACCGTGATAAGAAAATAGATGAAGCAGCAATTATCTATACTGTCTTTAAATCCAGCGTCTCCCAGCAAGCTACTCGGCTAAATCTCTTGCCGGCTCATGTTGAAGGCAGCGAGGCCGGCTCGTCCGACACGCTCTACACTAATTTTGAACCGTCGGTTGAGGAGGTGCTAGATAACGCTGCTACTAGATTAATTGAAGTTCAAATCTGGCAGGCACTTTTAGAGAGCCTAGCTTCAGAACACTCAATGCGGATGGTTGCTATGAAAAGCGCGACCGACAACGCAAATGATCTAATAGATGATCTCACCCTAGAATTCAATACTGCCAGACAAGCTGCTATCACCCAGGAGCTAGCCGAAATCACTAATGGTGCTGAGGCAATCAAATAATGTTTTACCAAGCTATACGAACCACTAAACCGGAAGGAGAAAATTAAAGATGGCTACAGCAACTAAACCAGTTACGAAAAAGAACGAAGGGCTAATAAGCCAAATTGTTGGCGTGGTTGTAGATATTGATTTTAAAGAAGGACGATTGCCAGCTATCTACAATGCCCTTGAGGTCGAACTTAATGGTAAGCAATTGATACTAGAAGTGGCTCAACATTTAAGCGAATCGTCAGTTAGAGCCATCTCACTCGGTTCAACCGGTGGTCTGGCACGCGGCACTAAAGCTGTTGATACTGGAGCAGCTATTAGCGTGCCGATCGGCGAAAAGACCCTTGGGCGAATGTTTAATGTTATCGGCCAACCGATAGATGGTCTAAGTGGCGACTTTACTCTACGCTCACCGATTCATAAAACCCCACCACCACTTACCGACCAGTCTGGGACGACTGAAATCCTAGAAACCGGGATTAAAGTGATTGATCTAATTGCTCCAATAACAAAGGGTGGCAAGGTTGGTTTGTTCGGTGGTGCTGGTGTTGGCAAGACGGTGCTAATTCAAGAACTTATAAATAACATTGCTAAGTTTCATTCAGGCTTCTCGGTTTTCGCTGGGGTTGGAGAGCGTACTCGCGAAGGTAATGACCTCTATGAGGAAATGAAAGAAGCTGATGTGTTGAAAAATACTAGTCTGGTTTTTGGCCAGATGAATGAGCCACCAGGAGCTCGACTTAGAGTTGGTCTATCTGGTCTGACGATAGCTGAAGGCTTTCGAGACCAAGGAAAGGACACCCTACTATTCATCGATAACATTTTCCGCTTTACCCAAGCTGGGAGTGAAGTGTCGGCGTTGCTTGGTCGGATGCCAAGTGCCGTTGGTTATCAACCGAACCTTCAGCAAGAAATGGGTGCCTTACAAGAGAGAATTACCTCAACTCACAAGGGCTCGATTACCTCTGTTCAAGCAGTCTACGTTCCGGCTGATGACCTGACCGATCCAGCACCGGCAACAACCTTCTCGCACCTTGATTCAACCGTTACGCTTAGCCGTGGGCTATCGGAAATTGGTATTTATCCAGCCGTTGATCCTCTTGACTCAACGTCAACGATTCTTGATCCTGAAATAGTTGGCCAAGATCATTACAACGTAGCACGCGAAGTACAGCGAATTCTGCAGCGTTATAAAGACCTCCAAGACATTATCTCAATTCTCGGTATGGAAGAACTCAGTGATGAAGATAAACAAACTGTAGCTAGGGCTCGGAAGATTCAACGATTCTTGTCACAACCATTCTTTGTCGCTGAGCAGTTTACTGGTAACCCTGGACAATATGTCCCCCTTAAAGACACAATAAAGGGCTTTCAAGAAATTCTCGAGGGCAAACATGACGATAAGAATGAGCAAGCTTTTTACTTAAAGGGTGATATAAGCCAGGTCAAATAATCTAAAATCATGATTCATTTTCAGCTATATACGCTAAGTGGCCAGAAATTCGACGAGGATGTTTATGAAGTCCTGCTACCGACACTTGATGGCCAAATTGGCGTAATGCCGGGGCATATGCCCCTGGTCAGTGTTGCCACTACAGGGGTTATTTCCGTTCGTCGAAATCAACGAGACAATGATGCGAATATGGAGAGTTTTGCAACTTATGGCGGCATTATTGAAGTAGATAAAGACAATCTGAAGGTTTTGGTCGACGAAGCCGACCACTCCGAGGAGATAAACGAAGCTGAGTCGCAACAAGCTATGGAACGGGCGAAGAAGATGTTGGCTGAAGCTAAAGATCAAACAAGTCTCGATCAAGCACAAGCTTTAATTGACCGTCAGACCGTTCGTTTACAAGTCGCCCAGTTACGCCGTCGTAGTAACCGAAGATAGCTACCTATGGTCCTTTGGTTCGGAAACTTATTTTTGGGTGTATAATTAAAGCCATGTCTGAAACAAAGGCTATTAAGACAGAATCACACAAAAAACTTTTATTAATCTACGGTCTTATTGGTTTTGTTGTTGCGATTGGTTTATTAATAGAAGCCCGTAACTTAGCGGTTCATTATCCGGTCGTATGGTCGGTTTCCTCGATGAGTTACTGGTACTGGGTTGCACATTATGCTGGGAATATCGTTCTGGTGTTTAGCTTACTGTTGATTGCGTCTTATTTTGCTGTGATTTTCTTTAGCGATAATAATTAACCCTGGGCCGTCTAGGCTGAGAGTTCTTTGACCTCGTCAATTACAGACACACTAAACAATGTTTCTAGGTCGTCTATCTGCCCCCGGCGCTTGAATAATCCAAAGATCATTAATGCAGATCTCATAGCTACTTGCTGTCTACTGTCTGGGGATGTCGTCTCTTCTTCGCGTTCAGCAAGGCTGAGTAACATATTTGCCAGTGGCAAATTTTCATCACAAAGCTCCCCCATGAGTCGCTCAACGACTAATGGGTTATGCATGTCTTCTGCCATCGCTCCAAGCTCCAGTGGGCTGATACGCGATATAGCGCTATTTTCTGTAGTGTGTTGACTCGCCATTTATAGCTATATCTTAGGTTAAGTTACTGGGTATATGCTGTGATATTCCCCACACAGAAAATACTACTTGCAAATATTGTGACAAATTAGTAATATTTACGTTGAGTTTTCAAAGAATAAATAATTCTACCAGGATAGCAGTTTAATTATGGAGAGATATACCATGTCTAATATTGAGGTTGATGAAATTACAGCTGTTGACCCAGCCAGACTTCTAGAGATAGCCAAGAATAAACAACAGGAGATGTCGTCTCGCCAAGCAACTATCGAAGTCGCCGGAAGATTATATGGTAGGGAGAATAATGGTTTGTGGGAAGGTAAAATTTCACTCGATGATAGGATAAACAATGGTGAAATTGACAGCGATTATCTTGAGGTAATCCCAGCTAAAGTAAATAGGTCTTTCGTACCCGTATCCAAAGGGGCTGCTCTAAGGTGTGTCGACGGGAGTTCCTCGCAAGGATATGATAAGAATAGTGCTATGTCGCACGATAGACCTCTCGGCCCACAAATCCAGGGCGGTATCGCTGGTGTGGCTCAAGCCATGCGACTCTGGCTCGGCCCTAGTCCAAACACAACGCTTCTAACGGATATCGATAAAGTCAATGATGACTATCTTAAAGATTACTCTCCCGGCGACCATACAGATGATACTGTTGGTGATGACCTAACTGGCTGTGGGGCAATAGATAAATACACTACCAAACTTGCTTTTTTGACCGATCCAAGCAAACAACAAGCTATAAAGGATATATCTGAGGCAATCTTGGCTAGCGGTAATAAGGTTGTTCCGACTGGTGCATTTGATAGAATTTTGAAAAATGCTACTGATCTGAGTGAGATTGAAGGCTACTTACCGCCCGCAAAAAACACTTTGGCAAAAATTCGATCACTAAATCCAAGTGGTGTTGAGGTGTTAGTCCGACCCCACCCTGAAGCGTCAGTTTCAATAAACTGGGTGTCAAATACCACTCATGACCGGGATGCCTATAATGCTGAGACAGATTCAAAGATTGGCAATTTTAATCTTGATGCTTGGGCAATATTTGAAGAGTTTGGTGAAGAAATCGGCTACGCTGTGATAGTAGACGCGGTTGCAACAAAAATGGCCATAACTGACGGCTCACAGCTATTATTGATTCGTACCCCAGTTCAGGAAACGATTTTACCCTTAGCGGCCTAGACTTTTAGTTATCAGCTTGCTGATTAGTTGGTCAATCTGTTCACTTATACTTGCCAAGTTGACACAACGTGATATGCTTAAATCATAATTATTTAACTTAACGGAGGGATAATGGAGTTATCAACAAAGAAAATTGCTATGTTAGGAGCAGAGTTCCTAGGAACTGGGCTACTTACTCTAGCAGTAATAAGTATTAAGACATCAGGAGTAGGTTACTCCTTTTTTGTTGCTTTAGGGGCGGGGCTGGCATATACAGTTCTAACGTTTGTTCTTGGTTCTAACTCAGGTGCACATCTTAACCCAGCATTGACCATTGGTCTTTGGACAACACGCAAGATTAAGTCTGCACCAGCAGTACTTTATGTAGTCCTACAGCTTCTTGGTGGTTGGGCAGCTTACGGAGTATACGTTTACTTGGTTAAGACTCATCTCCAAAACACCGGCGGAGCATTTTCGACACGAGTTATGATCGCTGAGGGTCTAGGTACATTAGTTTTCGTTTTCGGATGGGCAGCAGCAGCAGCTCAGAAGTACGAAGGCCTATTACTTGGGGCAACTGTTGGAACATCACTAGCACTAGGTATCCTAGTAGCTGCAATTGCATCTAACGGTTTAATCAACCCATCTTTGGCTATCGGTACTCACGCTTGGGACGTATTTGGTTCTAGCGGTTGGGGTAACTACGTTCTTGGCCCAGTTGTTGGCGGTGTAGTTGGAGTAAATCTCTACAACTATGTTTTCTCACCAATGGCAGCTAAGATGTCGACAAAAAAGAAATAGTAAAAAGTTTTAATTAATTTTTTAAATCGTCCCTGGGTCTAACCTACCGGGACGATTTTTTTATTTCAGTTGAATCTATAAGATCTTGTTCGAAAGCAAGGATACCACTAAGGTCCGGTTTGTACCGGGTTATGTCTGGGAAGTCTAGGTTCTGGATATGCTGCCAAACAGCCCCGATTAAGGCAATAAAGTGCCTTAGCTCCTCCGGATCTATAGTCAGCACTAAATCATCGACGAGCTGGCCATTTTCATTTGGTTCAATGAATTCCAATGCCCCGGAGTTAACTGTTAGCTTCCTACTATAACTGGCTGAGTTTTCAATTAGCAGTTTATAAAACATTAGTTGGTAGCGATATTTATGTAATTTAACCTTCTCGTACGTATCGCCGCTTTGCCAAGTAGTTGCCGGCTTCCCTGTCTTAAAGTCAACTACGTGAGCAATATTGTCAGTAATATGCATTTTATCTATCTTGCCGCTTAATCTAGCCTCTCCAATCAACACGCCATCGTTATGAAAGCCTCGTTCGATGATATCGTTCTTATCAAAGTTTTCTCCTCTCTCCAAAATGTATTTGTCTAGGGCGATAATACCTCTTCCATTCATTTGGCCCTGGTCGCTCGGCCGAAGATGTTTCTTGAGTAAGACATCGCTAAAGTAGTCATTAATAAGTTTTTGGGTGGGAAGCTTATTATCTTTACGAAGCTGCGCGTAAGTCCACTGCAGGCTTTTGTGAATAGCGTCGCCGTAAGCTGCTGATGGACTAGCAGCTTGGGGGAAACGCAGTAAGTTATGCGTCAGAAAGTGGGTTGGTCCATTGTCTCGAATATCTATAAAGTTATTTAAATGAGTAACACTAAGTTTGTAGTTTTTTAGAATCGGTTCAAATAGCTGTTTTTCATCGGCAATAACCTGATGGAAGCGTGAAGCCCAGTCGGTTGAGAGTATCGCTGTGGCCTGGGCTGTAGTTGGTTTGAGATAATTGATTGGTTTTAACCGAGGGTCAATGAGTTGATCGCTATCTATATTGCCGCCTATGAAACTTAAGCCTGGCGATAACTTCGAGTCCATGTTATGGCTATAGCTGCAGATAATTAGGTCGTGTTTAGCCCGGGTCATTGCGACGTAGAGTAGACGCAGCTTATCATTGTCTTTCGAGCCAGCCGGTTCAATGGGTAAGTTATTGGGTAGATTTATTCGTGATGAGCGGCTTCTGGCGGTTGGTCCCCAAACCTCATCTTGGGCGTTTATTAGGAATACTACCTCGAATTCCAGCCCTTTTGCTTTATACGCTGTCATGAGCTGGACGGCATTGGTGGTTTGGGTATGAGGGTTCTCGTCAATAATCTTTAAGTTAGCTTGCTTGTGGAGATCACAGAAATTAATCAAATCTTTAGCCTTTAGGAAGCTATTAGGCTGCCACTGACGTAGTCTTTGACGGAGAGAGGCTATTTGACCCAGAAGCTCTAAATATCGGTCTGTAGTGCCTGAAAATCGCTTAGAGTCAAAATAAAACTGCCGCATTGGTGAGTTGAACTCATCCTTAGTTGTTTTTTCTTCACCCATTAGTTGGTCGAGAATATATTCCATTGGCTCAAGATCTGATGCCTCGGCTAGAATATTAAACCATTTAACTATAGCGACAACGCTGGGGTTTTTGGATTTAAGGAGCTCGCCTAACCAGTGTGTGTGATGATCGTAACAATGTAATGCAATATTGATTATTTCAACCGGGTCGATGCCCCAAAATTCATAGGCCAGTATATGGCTGATCAACTCGTCTACTTGGTCTTGCTCATTATTGCTGAGGGCAACAACTAACTTAGTCATTGTTAGTAATTGAATAATTATCGGAGCATCTAGGATATCGTCTCGTCGTTCATAGGCCATTGGGATAGCCTCGTCTCGTAGGTATGACATTAGTCGTTCTAGATATTTATGCTTCGGCGATAAAATGGCAATCTGGGCTGGGTCGACACCACTGGCCAAATAGCTCTTGACCTGTCTAGCGATGGCATCATATTGTGCCAGCTCACTCGAGAATACATTATGCTGTAGTTGGCTACTTTTAAATTGTTTCTCGGCCAATAGTTCTTTAGTGGTGATTGGTAGAATCGATTCTAAGCGATCTGGGATTTGTTTGGCGACCTGGCTAGAAACTTCAATAATGTCTTTAGTCGAGCGATAATTTTCTTTTAGGCTAACTATCTCAACGTCCTTATACATTTTGGCAAAACTAACCATATTAGAAACATCGGCTCCCTGGAATGCATAAATCGCCTGATCGTCGTCGCCCACAACCATGATATTGGGTCGTTTTTCAAACAGTCGGTTGTCGCCAAGCGATGTCAGAATCTTTAACTGAGCTTTATTGGTGTCTTGAAACTCATCAACCAATATATATTGATATCTTTCCTGCAGACTCAGCCGCAGGTCAGAGTGCTCTTCTAGGGCGCTAACTACCTCGACAATCATGTCGTCAAAGTCGTATAAACCAGTCTCGGCCATTTTGTCGATCATTTGCTGGTAAACGTTGGCGGCAGCCTGCATTTTTCGGTAGTTTCTACCACCGTCTTTGAAGACTTGCCGACCGGCCTCGTCTTTAATACACCAATCATTCCGCCAGGCCGTAATGGCTGGTGCGTAGGATTTAGTCGGGTCAGTGTCGTTAATGGCTTGTTGTAGAGACTTGGCGCAAACAGTGGCGAAGTCAGGATAGCCGAAGGAGTTTTTGGCTTTAGCGAGTGCTTTGATGGCCGTAAGTAATTTATGGTAGTTAGGTAGTTCTTTGGTCGATGTTCTAGCCTCGAAAGTCAAGCTGAGTGGCTCAGCTAGAGCGTCAATAGTTGCTTTGTTGGAAGCAAGTATGGCGTGTAAGGCGGCTGGCGTTATGGCGTTTTGTTTTAGATAGCTAATCAGACTCAGGGTGTCTTTGAGGAACAAAAAGTCGTCACCTAGTCTTGCGCTCAAGGGGTTGGAATGGCTGAGATTCTCAAAAATACTGTGCATAATTTCATATCTACCTAATTCGTCGACTTGTTGGGTAAGTTGTCGTTCGAGAAAGAAATCAGGATTATTCATGATGATCTCGCTACCAAAACTATGGAACGTTTCTACTGATACATGAGATGCCGCCTGGCCAATAATCGACTGTAGGCGTTCGCGCATATTCCTAGCAGCATTGTCTGTAAAAGTTAGACAAAGGATATTACTGGGGCTAGTGTCGGTTTGTTTAATAATGTTGGCTACGCGCACTGATAGTAGCTGGGTTTTGCCTGTTCCCGGTCCAGCTAGTACAAGTAAAGGCCCATCAATATAGTCAACGGCCCGACGTTGAATCTCATTAAGTTCCTTATATGCGTTTTTGAAAGCTGTATCCACGGATACTTCTATTATCTCACGTACTGGGGTAAAAAGTTCAGTCTTTAGAGAAAGAATTACTGCAGTATGGGCATTCTTCTTGGCCACCAAATTCTGTTATAAACTGACGAGAGGCTTTTGCCCACGGTTCAAAATCGTGAAAAGCGATTAAATCGGCGAGCTCTCTAAGCCACCAGGCCAAACGGCCGTAGATAATGTAATTACCCCACTCAACGGCGGCCCACTTCGGACCAGCTGGGATTACGGTAATCGGATGTTTAGTTCTATACTTACGCGGCTTTTTCTGGCCTGCCCAGCGCTTTAAGTTATTTGCAACAAATTTTGCATCATGAATGGCTGTTTGAGCCATACCGCTAAAAGCAGTGGCAGCGTCATCACCAATAACTATAATGTTGTCTTCTGCTTCGAGGTAGTCGTTGACCACAACCTTACCGTGATCGCTCATCGTAAAGCCATTATCTTTAAAGAAGGGGTTGGTTGCCATCCCGGCAGTCCAGATTACACTATGACTGGTTATCGGTTTTCCGCTTACTTCTAGGGCATCAGCCGTCTCGCCTTCCACGGTCTTGCCGACATAGATAGTTACACCAAGTTTTCGCAGTTGATGAGATATAGCCTTACCCATGCTTTTTGGTAATCTTGGCAGAAGTCGAGGTGCGGCTTCTATTAGATCAATGTGGGCTTTACGGTGTCTGATATCATGATTCTTCATAATAGTCTTTAAATAGCTACTCATTGCCCC
>Ga0182030_10009120_pt1 | contig 20371 bp, 20 predicted proteins | sample 812S3MmetaG_FD_121299 | JGI IMG/M metagenome (GOLD analysis project Ga0182030, IMG submission 121299) | Permafrost microbial communities from Stordalen Mire, Sweden - 812S3M metaG (Illumina Assembly) | ecosystem: Environmental > Terrestrial > Soil > Wetlands > Permafrost | place: Sweden... | reverse complement strand
CGGACCCGCTCTGGGCGCCGTACTTACCTCGGGCCTCGTGAACGAGTCGATCACCGAGCTCTACGACTACGACGAATTGCGCAACGAAGTTGACGCGACGATCTATGTCGTGCGTCCCGACCATGCCGCGCTCGTCCTTGGTAGCACGCAGAGCACCGACCTCCTCGACTCGTCGCGACTCGGCGAGATCGCGCTACGCCGTCGCCGCGGCGGCGGTGGACTCGTGCTCTTGCAACCCGACGATCTCTGGATCGATTGGTGGATTCCGACGGGCGACGATCGCTGGCGTAGTGACGTGCACGCGAGTTCGCGATTGGTCGGGGGGTGGTGGGCCGAGGTTCTCAGGGAGTTCGTGGCCGGCGACGTAACGGTGCACGACGGACCGCTCGAAGGTGACCCGGCCTATCGACTCGTCTGTTTCGCAGGGAGCGGTCCCGGCGAGGTGTTCGTCGACGGGAAAAAGGCCGTTGGGGTAACTCAGTGGCGGGTCCGTGAAGGTATTTTCATCTCAACCGTCTTACCCGCGCACGCCTCTGACGGCGTGCTGCGCTATCTCACTGAGGTACCCGAAGGACTCGATCGAGCCCTCGAACATCAGGTTCTCGCGTCGCTCGCCCTCGTCGACCCCAAACGCGTGATCGAGGAACTTCGACGCTCGAGCGGTCCCTGGCGGTACCGCGCCGTTTCACTTCACTTGTAGGCCGCACTTCGCGCCTCGAAACGCCCCCGGCAACGCATCACCTCCCACACTGGAGAATTGGCCCCAAATTGTTTTGATTTGCATTCATGTGGGGAGAGGTGGTGTAATGTGTCACCGAATGGGGGAAAGTGGTGAACCCGTGGGAGGAACGTCGATGCTCGGATTTGTTGGCCAGTACCAGCACTCGCTGGACGCCAAGGGTCGACTCATCCTCCCGGCGAAATTTCGCGCCGAGTTCGAACGAGGTGGCCACCTCAGTCCCAATACCGAAGGATGTATCGCGCTTTGGACGCCAGGGGAGTTCGCGCGCCAGAGCGATGAGCGCCTCGAGCAGAGTCGCGCCGGGGGATCCGTGGAACGCCAGCAGGTTCGCTACTGGGCGGCGAACTCCTCTGACGTCGAGTTTGACAAGCAGGGACGATTCGCATTGCCCACGGCGATTCGTGAGTACGGACATCTGAGTGGTGACGTACTAGTCGTGGGCACGCTGGATCACATCGAATTGTGGAATCCCGCGATCTACGCCGAGAAGGTGAACTCGGCCGAAGAGCTTTTTAAGCAGGGCAGTGACTAATGAATGGAGTGAAACAGAAGTATCGGCCGCGGACCATGCGCAGCCTGGCAATCGTCAAGACGGGTAGAGAATCCTCCTCCGCCTGCTCGCCCGTCTTGACGATTGAAAGGCTGCAGATGGCCCAGGACATATTTCATCTACCGGTGCTCGAAAGCGAGATCGTCGAGTTATTCGCCAGTCAACCGACTGGCGTCGTCGTCGACGCCACCTTGGGTGGCGCCGGACACGCGTACGCACTTTTGATGAACGCGCCCCAACTTCGCATTCTGGGTATCGATCGGGACCCGGATGCCCGAGTCGCCTCCGCGAAGCGACTCGCCGAGTTCGAGGGTCGCGTCCGAATCGTGGACGCGACCTTCGGCCAATTGCGTGACGCATTGGTTCGAAACGCCGATTTCGTCGGTCCCAACCAGATAGTGGGCGTCTTGATGGACCTCGGGGTGTCGTCGCACCAGCTTGACGACGCGAGCCGTGGCTTCTCGTTTCGTGCCGACGCCCCACTCGACATGCGCATGGACCCAACCCGCGGTGAGACCGCAGCCCAACTCCTCAGCCACATCGATCAGCACCAGTTCGTGCGTCTCCTTCGAGAGAACGGGGAAAGTCGATTCGCCGGTTCGATCGCCAAGTCCGTGCTGGAGCGCCAACCCCAGACGACCAACGAATTGACCGAGGCGGTGGAACGCGCTGTCCCGATGGCGGCCCGGCGTCGTGGTCACGTCGCGACGCGCGTCTTTCAAGCCCTTCGCATCGCGGTGAACAGCGAAGAAGCCGAATTGGCGAACGGTCTCGACGGCGCACTCGACGCGTTGGCGGTGGGCGGACTACTGGCCGTCATCTCCTATCATTCGGGCGAAGACCGGGTCGTGAAGACGGTCCTCCACGAAGCCGCTACCGGAGGATGCCACTGCCCGCCCGCACTCGGTTGTGTGTGCGGCGCCGTACCTCGAGTCGTCGTCTTTAAAGCCAGCGCTCGATTGGCCAGTCAGAGTGAGATCGATCGGAATCCGCGGGCCCGTTCGGCTCGACTACGAGTTGCGCGGAAACTCCCGTGAGCATCGTTACCTTTCCTCGACGCGTCGATACGGCTCGACCACGACCGAGCACTCGACCACAAACGCGTCCCCAGACGCGTCCGGACGCCGACCGCCGACCCACGCACGTCGCGGTGGCCCCACGACGTCGCGCCGTCACGCGGACGTGGCGCAACGCGTCCTCACTGAGAAAATCGTGCGTCGTCGTGATTTTTGCGCTCGTGCTTTCGATGGCCGGCAGCATGGTGGTCGCCAATCGCCAAGTCCAACTGCACGCGCTCCAGAGTCAACTCCTCCAGGCCCAATCGACCTACGCCGAACAGGTGGGATCGAACACCAATCGCGCCGCACCCAGTCTCGTGGCGACCAAGGCCGGCGCACTGCACCTGGTCTACCCCGTCTCGGTGACGCAAGTCCCGTCCACGTCACTTGATGAGCCTTTGCGACTACCGAAGTTCCTGGGTTATGCACCGGCTACATCAAGGACGATTCGGTGAGCACGCACTATTCGCCGACTCACACGCGCACCCAAGCCCTGCACCACCCAATTCGCCGACGGGCCAGTGGTCCGCGGCGCCTGGTCATGCTTCGGAGCCTGCTGGCGCTAGCGTTCGTCGCCCTCGGGGTGCGACTTTTCTTCATCCAGGTCGTCGATCACGCGCACTACGCCAAACTCTCGGTGGCGCAGGTGCGCGTGAACCTCACGACGACGGCGCTACGCGCCGGCATCTATGACCGAAACGGGCAGATTCTCGCGGTGTCACGGCCGACGTCGTTGGTCATCGCCGACGATATTCAGATCAAGCACCCGCTTCGCGAAGCCCAAGCAATGTCACCGATCATCCAGATACCGGTGAGTCGACTCATCGTACTTTTGTCCAAGTCGAAAGACGGCTACGTCATCTTGAATGACAAGCTGAATTTGAACGCGGGACACAAACTGGCTGCGTTGGACTTTCCCGGGGTGGTGGTGCAGAACTCGTCCGTGCGCACCTACCCGAACGGACCGCTCGCGACGTCCGTACTCGGCGGCACGAACGGCGCGGGCGTCGGCTCGGCGGGGCTCGAATACGAGTATCAGAAACTGCTCGCGGGCAGCACGGGTGTCACTCGCGAATTCGTCTCCTCATCCGGCGTCAGTCTGCCTAGTTCCTTCAGTACCGTCATTCGAAAGGCGCAGCCCGGGGTCGGTCTGGAGTTGACGCTCGACACCTCGCTCCAGTTCGTCGCCGAGCGTGACCTCGCGCGACAACTCGCGGCCACCGACGCGGTGTCGGGCGTCGCGGTCGTCATGGACGTGAAGACTGGCGAGATACTCGCTGACGCGTCGCTCGCCAATACCAAGTCTCACCCCGGCGTCGTGGGCACCGATCCGGTCTGGGGTCGAAGTGTCGGAGTTGCGGGAATCGAACAGACGGTGAACAACCTCGCCTTCACCCAAACCTACGAGCCGGGATCGGTCTTCAAGATCGTCACATTTTCTGCGGCGTTACAGGCCGGACTCATCACGCCGTCGACCGTGATCACCGTGCCTCCCTCGGTCGTCGTGGGCGGACGTTACTTCCACGACGCCGAGCTCCACGGTCTCGAACACCTCACCGCGACCGAAGTGCTCGCCCTCTCGTCGAACATCGGCACCTATGAAATTGGCACGCGCGTCGGTGAGGCCGGCATATTGGCCCAAGTCACGCGCTTGGGATTCGGCCAGCCGACCGACGTCGACTTCCCCGGCCAGTCACCGGGGCTCCTCGTGAACACCGCGGACTGGTACGCGAGCGACCAGGTGGCGTTGCCCATCGGTCAGGTCGACGCCGTGCCGCCCATTCAGGTACTCGACGCGTATAACGCCATCGCCAATGGCGGCGTGTTCGTCGAACCGAAACTAGTTCGCGGCTACGTCTACGCGAACGGCGCTGTCAAGGCGACCGCGCCGAGCGCGAAGCGCGTGGCGATCAGTCCCAGCGTGTCAGCCACGATGGTGAAGATGCTCGAGCAGGTCGTACTTTCGGGCACCGGAACGAACGCCATCATTCCCGGTTACAGCGTGGCCGGCAAGACGGGCACCGCCTCGATGCCCTATCCGGGTAAGGACAAACTCCTGGCCGGGGATTACAACGCCAGCTTCGTTGGTTTTGCCCCCGCGAACAACCCGGTACTGTCGATGATCGTGGTGGTGGAGCGTCCCGAAACGACGATTTTCGGTGGCTCGGTCGCGGCGCCGATCTTTCAAGAGGTCATGTCCTACGCACTTCACCACTACAACATCCCGTCAAACGGCACCTACCAGAAGCCGCTCAAAGGTTCGGGCGCCTCGATCTCCTCGGACGTGACGTGATGCAGTTGGGTGACATGTTGGACGATCTCACGCTCGACGTAGCGACGGGGAGTCTCGAGATCACCCACGTCGATATCGACTCGCGCGAGTGCGTGCCGGGCTCGCTTTTCTTCGCGATGCCCGGCTCGTTGACCGACGGCGCGAAGTACGCGAACGACGCCGTGGGACGCGGCGCGCTCTGCGTGATCGCGAGCGCCCCGATTGACATCGCCGCCCCGGTCGTCGTCGTGCCGTCGACGCAGTTGAGCGCGCTCTGCGCCCACGCCAGCGCCGCCGTCGTCGGTCACCCCGAAACCAAGACGCGACTGGTCGCGGTCACTGGCACGAACGGCAAGACGAGTGTGACGACTATCGTTGCGGACCTGGCGAGGGCCCTCTCGTGGAACGGGGCCAACATCGGCACGTTGACCAATGAACGCACCACCCCGGCCGCACCGGAGTTGTTCCGGACCCTGGCCTCTCTGGTAGAAGGCTTCGACCCGGCCGTGCAGCACTCGGTGGTGGCGATGGAGGTCTCGAGCCACGCGATGAGTCAGCATCGCGTCGACGGACTCGAGTTCACCGTCGCGGCGTTCACGAATCTCAGCCACGAGCACCTCGACTACCACGGCTCGATGGAGGAGTACTTCGTCGTGAAGTCGCGCCTCTTCACATCCGAGCACACCCAGCGCGCCGTCATCTGGGACGACGATACGTACGGCGAGCGCTTGGCCACCTCGACGACGCTTCCGGTGACGCGCGTCTCGCGCCGCGACGCCACCGAGGTGGAGACCTCGCTCAAGGGGACGACATACTTTTGGCGTGGGCACCTGGTGAACTCGGCGCTTCTCGGCGACTACAACGTCGACAACGCCGTGATTGCGATGACCATCATGAGCGTCCTCGGCGCCGACGACGCGGCGATCGCGTCCGCGATGGGAGAGGTCGGGTCGATCTCGGGCCGCTTCGACGTCGTACGAGGAACCGACGTCACGGTGATCGTCGATTACGCGCACACACCGGGAGGTCTGCGTCGTCTCTTGGAGGACGTTCGCGCCATGATGCCCGAGGGGCGGATCATCACGGTCTTCGGCTGCGGTGGCGACCGCGACCGAGCCAAGAGGCCCGAGATGGGCCTCGTCGCATCGACGTGCTCGGACCTGACCATCGTCACTTCGGACAACCCGCGATCGGAATCGCCGGAGTCGATCATCGACGCCATTATGTCCGGGGTGGTGAGTGGCGCGAACGTCGTGCGCGACGCGGACCGGCGAAGCGCCATCGCGCGCGCGCTCAATGAGGCCGCGCCCGGCGACGTTGTCGTCGTGGCCGGCAAGGGACACGAGACGACCCAGATCATTGGCGACCTCGTCGTGCCCTTCGACGATCGAGTCGTCGCGCGCGAGTTACTGCGATGAGGTCACCGTGCTGAGTCTGATGGAGTCCGGTGGCGTGGCCTTTCTGTTCTCGCTGTTCGTGACGCCCCTGTGGATCCGATTCCTCACTCGTCGCTCTCTCGGTCAGAACATTCACGAGGACCTGCCGTCGACGCACCTCGTGAAGGCCGGCACACCGACCATGGGTGGTGTCATCATCGTGGTCGCGGCGGTACTTGGTTACCTGATGGGTCACGTAGGAACCTCCGTCGTAGTCACGCGAAGCGGCATCTTGGTGATCGGCGTCATCGTCGCCTCGGGATTTCTCGGTTTCATCGACGACTACATCGGTATCCGCAACGCGCGCAACCTTGGGCTCAACAAGCGTGGCAAGTTCGTCGGTCAACTGTTGATCGCTGCGGTGTTCGCGGTTTTGTCGATCGACTGGGTCCACACGTCGACCAACCTGTCGTTCACGCGGTTCTCGCTGCCCGGTTGGAACTTGACGTCGGTCGGGTGGATCGTGCTCGCGGCACTGGTGATCATCTCGAGCTCGAACGCGGTGAACCTCACTGACGGTCTCGACGGACTCGCGGCCGGTTCCGGGACGTTCTCTTTCGGTGTATTGGCGATCATCGGGTACTGGCAGTTTCGCCACTTCTCGATCTACCACCTGCACGCCGCGCTCGATCTCGGGCTGGTCGCCGTCGGTCTGGTCGGTGCGTGCCTCGGCTTCCTCTGGTGGAACGCCGCGCCCGCGCGCATCCACATGGGCGACACAGGATCATTGGCCATCGGCACCGGACTCGGCGCGCTCTGTCTGTTGATGAACCTGGATCTGTTGCTCCCAGTGATCGGCGGTCTCTTCGTCGCCGAGACGGCGTCGGTCATTATTCAAGTGATCAGCTTTCGACTCTTCGGACGACGGGTCTTCCGCCTCGCGCCCTTCCACCACCACTTCGAAATGCTCGATTGGCCCGAGTTCACGATCATCGTTCGCCTGTGGATCGTCGCCGGACTCCTCGCGATGCTCGGACTGGGTATCTTCTACGGCGACTTCTTGAAGATCGCCAAGGTGGTGTGAACGTGGCAACTCGTCTAAAGGATCTACGAACCGAGACTCGCCCGAAGCGCGTTGTGGCGACGACGCCGGCAAGGGAACGCGGGCTCTTCCAACCAATGCCGCGCGGCGTCGCGAGCGGCAGGGTGTTGTTGCTCATCACCACGTTGCTCGTCACCTTCGGCACGATCGCCGTGGCGTCGGCGAGCGAGGGCCAAGCGTCCGCCAACGGCGGTTCGACCTGGTCGATAATGATTCACGACCTCGTGTATCTCGGTTTCGGGATCTTCGCGCTCTATCTCGCAACGCGGGTGCGTCTCGATCGTCTCGTGCGCGCCGCGCCGGTGTTGATCGTCTTCGGACTCGGACTCTTGGTCGCGGTGCGCGCCATCGGCGTCACGAGCAGTGGCGGGAAGCGCTGGCTCAACCTGCACGTGATCGACTTGCAGCCGTCGGAACTATTCAAACTCTTCACGGTCTTGTTCATCGCGTGGCTCGTGCAGCACTACCACGATGAACTCGGCCACTGGCGCCAGTTGGCGGTGTGGACGGTGCCCATCACCTTGGGCTGTGCCCTCATTGTCATCGAACCGGACATCGGCACGTCGTCGGTCGTGGCCGTGATCGCGGTCGCCATGCTGGCGGTCGGGGGCTTGTCGAGGAAAATGCTCGGGCGAATCGCGATCCTCGTGGTCGCAGCCTTCGGGGCCTACGTCGCGTACAAGCCGTATTCGGCCGGGCGTCTGTTGTCGTTCTTGCACCCCAACACGCACCTGCTCGGCGGCGGGTACCAACTTTTGCAGAGTCGCATCGGCCTCGGGGCCGGCGGCGTCGGCGGCCTCGGCCTCGGCCACAGTCGGGAGAAGTGGGGACTCCTGCCCAACCCGCACACCGACTTCATCTTCACGATCATCGGCGAAGAACTCGGTCTGATCGGCACCCTGTTCGTGATCGCGCTCTTCGTGGCCTTCCTCTTCGCGGCGGTGCGCATCGCCCAACAGTCCACGAACTCGGTCTACCGACTCGTCGCCGTCGGCATCACCACGTGGATTGCCGTCGAGGCGCTGATCAACATCGCGTCCGTCGTCGGCTGGTGGGCCGTCACCGGCATCCCGCTGCCTTTTTTCTCCTACGGCGGGACCGCGCTCATCACCGAACTGTTCGCGGTGGGACTGCTCTACAACATCGCCCACGACCGTAGCCACAGCGGCGACGTGACGATTCGCGAGCACCGCATCACGAATTTTCGAGAGACGCTCGAACGAAAAACCGCCCCGCGTCCGGCGCGTTCGCGCTCAACGAACGATCCACGCCGGACCCGCTAATGGCCGGTCCCATCGTCATCACCGGGGGTGGGACCGGGGGGCATATCTTTCCCATGGAGGCCGTCGCCGATCAACTCCGCGAACTTGGCATCGACGCGGGCGACCTTCGATTCGTCGGGAGCCGTCGAGGTCAGGAGTCGACGTTGCTCGCCACGAGCGACGTCGCGCTCACTTTGCTCCCCGGTCGGGGTTTTCGTCGCGCGTTCGGGCTTGACGCGTTCATCAAAAACCTGGGCGCCGCCCTCTCTTTGAGCGCGGCGCTGATCATCGCGCTGATCAAAGTACGCCAGTGGCGACCGTCGGTCGTCGTGTCGCTCGGCGGCTACGCCTCCTTCGCGACGGCGCTCGCGGCCGTGCTCTGGCGCCGCCCACTCGTGCTCGTAGAACTGGACGCCGAACCCGGCGCGGCGCAACGATACTTCACGCGATTCGCGCGCGCGCGCTGCTGTGCGTTTCCGTCCAGCGATCCCAAAGCCGTCGTGACGGGTACGCCGCTTCGCGAGAGCATCGTCTCGATCGATCGCGCACCAGGTTCGATCGCCGCGGCGCGCTCGCGCATCGCTCCGCCCATCGACGACGGCCGTACGGTCGTGGTGGTGATGACCGGCTCCCTCGGGTCGACGAAAGTCAATCACGCGGTAAGCGAACTCGCGCGACTATGGTCCCATCGGCGTGATCGAACGATCATCCACGTGGCCGGGCGCCGCGACGTCGAAATGGTACGCGCCGACGCGCCGACGACCGACGGTCTGGACTATCGAGTCCTCGAATTCGGTGACATGGTCGAACTCTGGGCACTGTGTGACGTGGCGATCTGTCGCGCGGGCGCGTCGACGGTGGCCGAACTGACGACGCTGCAGATTCCTTCGGTACTGGTGCCGCTGCCCCGCATGGGTGACCACCAAGTGAAGAACGCGCTCGTCCTGGTCGAAAGTGGTGGCGCTCGACTGGTGCTCGACGCCGAGTGTTCCGGCGCCGAGCTCGACGACGCGCTGTCGTCGATGATGACGCCGGAGACCTTGGCCTCGATGGGGAAGGCGGCGGGCACGCTAGGTCGCCGCGACGCGGCGCAACGAATCGCGCACGTAATCGCTCAAGTGAGTGGTCGGTCGTGACGGCCTTCGATCCCGGTGCGAAGGTCCACATAGTGGGCGTCGGTGGCGCCGGCATGAGTGGCCTGGCCCGGCTCTTCGTCGAGTCGGGAGCGCTCGTGAGCGGAAGCGACCTCGCCGACTCCGTCGTGCTCGAAGAGTTGCGCACACTCGGTGTGTCGGTCGCCGTGGGACACGACGCCTCGAACGCCATTGGTGCGGAGTTCGTTCTTTGGTCACCGGCCGTCAAGAGTGACAACGTCGAACTCGTCGCCGCTCGAGAAGGTGGCGCGGTACTATTGTCGCGCGCGCAGGTGCTGGCGGACCTCGCGCGGGCGCGCCCGGTGGTGGGCCTGACGGGCACGCACGGTAAGACCACCGCAACCTCGATGATGGTGCACGTGATGAAGGCCGCGGGCCGCGACGCCGGACGACTGCTCGGCGCCGACGTGATCGGCGTCGGGTCCAACGGGCACTCGGGAGTCGGCGACGTGGTGGTGGAGATCGACGAGAGTTACGGGACCTTCGCCCTCGTTCGCCCCCACGCCCTCGGGCTACTCAATGTCGAGGCCGACCACCTCGACCATTACGGCACGTTGGCATCGCTCGAGAGCGCCTTCGCCGAGCTGATTGATCGCACGAGCGGACCCGTGGTCGTTTGGAGTGACGACGAGGGCTCGCGACGGGTGGCGAACATTGCGACGCGCGAGGTCGTGCGAGTTGGAACGCGCGACAGCGACTGGCGCGTCAGTGACGTCACGGTGAGTCGACACGACGCCCGTTTCACACTGCACGGCCCCGGAGTCGAAAAACGTCTGACCCTCAACGTGACCGGCGTTCATAACGTCGGCGACGCCGCGGTCGTCGCGGTTCTGGCGGCACAACTCAATGTTTCGTTCCAGGCGATCACTTCGGGCCTGGCCAATTTTGAAGGTGCCCCTCGACGCTTTGAGTTACTCGGTTCGTGGCGCGGCGTCGACGTCTACGAGAGCTACGCCCACCTACCGGGCGAGATCTCGGCGATTCTCAGCGCGACGCGCGCCGCCGGATACGAACGCATCACCGCCGTCTTTCAGCCACATCGGGTGACCCGCACGATTGCCTTGGCCGAGGACTTCGCGCCGTCCTTCGACCTCGCCTCCACGGTGATCGTGACTGACATCTACACGGCCGGTGAGCCGAATCCCACTGGTGTCACCGGCGAAGTGATCGCTGAGGCGATCACGCGCCGCGGCACCGGCGCCACCACGACCTACTGCGCCTCGACCGACGACGTGCCCGATGTCCTCGAAGCTGTTCGCGAAGGCAGTGACGTTGTCGTGCTCCTGGGCGCGGGTGACGTGGCGATGGTCGCGACGCATTTGCGAGGAATGACCTGATGTCGCTCGACGACCTCGTCGAAGTCGGGGGCGCTCGGGTCCAAGAGCACGCGCCCTTTGGCGCGCGCACGACGTACCGCGTGGGCGGCACGGTGCGCGCGTTGGTGACGCTCGCGTCGACGGCCGATCTCGAGGAGCTGGGCTCTTTGATGCTGGAGAGCGGACTGGCGATGTTCGTCCTCGGCAACGGCTCGAATCTCTTGGTCGCCGACGGCGAGCACGACGTCCTTGGCGTGCACCTCGTCGGGGAGTTCGAGGAACTACGAACGCGCGACGAAGGCGGCGTCGTCGTGGTCGACGTCGGTGCCGGTCTGGACCTGCCGATCGCAGCGCGTCGACTCGCCAAATCGGGCGTCGTCGGTTTCGAATGGGCCGTCGGGGTACCCGGGAGTTTCGGGGGCGCGGCCGTGATGAACGCCGGTGGCCACGGCTCGGATATTAGTGAGTCCCTGGTTTCGGTGACGGTCTGGAACGACGGCGTGACGCGAACGTGGTCGAAGGAGTTGTTGGACTACGGCTACCGCACGAGCGCCCTTCGGGGTGATGACCTCGTGACGGCGTTGCGACTCCACCTGCGCGCCGGTGACAGCGAAACGGCTCAGGAACGGATCCGCGAGATCGTTCGTTGGCGCCGCGAACACCAACCGGGTGGCGCCAACGCGGGGAGCGCGTTTCGCAATCCGGAGGGCGATTTCGCCGGCCGGTTGATTGAAGCGGCCGGCTGTAAGGGGATGCGCCTCGGCACCGCGGTCGTGTCCGAGAAACACGCGAACTTCATCATCGCCGACGCCGATGGTCGCGCTGACGACGTCTATGAACTACTGACGACGGTGCGCGCGCTGGTGCGCGAGCGTACCGGGGTCGAACTCGTGAGCGAACACCGCTTTCTCGGATTTGGGGCGCCGTGAGTTCGCGCACCACGCGAGAACGCGCGGCGACTGTGGGAACGGCACGACCACGTGCCGCGAGTCGCGCCGATCACCGTGTTCGAGGCGATGAGCGTTCGACGCGAAGGCCTCGTCGTCGGCTCGTTCGCCTCGTACGGTTCGTCGCGGTCACCGCGTTGGTGCTCGCCACGTTCGCGGTGGCCGGTGAGTGGGTCCTTCGCCAGTCCTACTTCCGCGTCCAACACGTCACTTTCGTCGGCGTCCGTCACGAACCACTGGCGCTCGTCAGTGCCGCCTCGGGCCTCGAGGCGCACCCGACGATGCTGGACGTGAACGCCGCGACGATAAAGGCGAATTTGGCCCAGTTCGCCTGGATCGACTCCGTGCGCCTCACGAAGCACTGGCCCAACACCGTCGTCGTCACCCTGCACGAGAGCGTCGCGGTCGCCGTGGCGTTCAACGACAAGCACGTACTGCAGTACGTCGATCGGCGAGGACGCGATCTCGGTGCGGCGCCGCTCCACGTGAATTTCCCGACGCTGGACTATCTCCACCCACGAAGCGCGCTCTGGCCGTTCTCGCGCGCCGGCCGTTCGGCGGCGTTCGTCGCCGCGCAGTTGCCGCCGGCCTTTGGCGCGCAGGTCTCGACTATCACCGAGGACGATCACGGCGTGGTGACGCTGAGGATGACGACACCGGTGACCTTTATCCTCGGTCCGCCGACGCAGTTGCACGCCAAATTCGTCGCCATCGCGTCGGTAATCGCGCACACCACACTTCGCCCCGGCGACGTCGTCGACGCGACGGTTCCCGGCGAGTTGGCGGTCACCGGAGGGCCGCCGTCGTAGGGGGCCATTTGACCAAAAACCAAGGTCTGACTAGCCTTCGAAGACGTTTGTTCGCCAATGTTCGCTCCTTCGTCAGAGGTGCGACACAATGGAGGAGTCAACCCAAGGGGAGTTCATGAGTCTCAATCAGAACAATTACCACGCCGTGATCAAAGTCATCGGCGTTGGTGGAGGCGGCGTGAACGCAGTAAATCGAATGATCTCTTCGGGACTTCGCAACATCGAATTCATCGCCGCCAACACTGACGCGCAGGCCCTCTTAATGAGTGAGGCCGATCTGAAGCTTGACATCGGTCGTGAGTTGACCAAGGGACTCGGCGCCGGGAGTGACCCAGAGATTGGACGACAGGCCGCTGAGGACCACCGCGCGGAGATCGAGGAAGCACTGATGGAGACCGACATGGTCTTCATCACCGCCGGTGAGGGCGGGGGCACCGGCACGGGCGCCGCTCCCGTCGTGGCTGAGATCGCGCGCGGGTTGGGCATATTGACAATTGGCGTGGTCACGCGGCCATTTTCCTTTGAGGGTAAGCGGCGCGCGACGCAGGCCGAAAAAGGCATCCAGTCGCTTCGCGAAAAGGTAGACACACTCATCGTCATTCCCAATGACCGATTGCTCTCGGTCACCGCGGCCGATACGTCCATGTTGGACGCCTTCAAGATCGCCGATGACGTCCTACTCTCGGCCGTGCGAGGCGTGACGGACCTGATCACTGTGCCGGGACTGATCAACACGGACTTCGCAGATGTGAATGCCATCATGCGCAACGCCGGCACGGCGATCATGGGCGTGGGCAGCTCCACCGGCGAAGGACGCGCCGTCAACGCCGCGCGCGCCGCCATCACCTCGCCCCTGCTCGAGGCCTCCATCGACGGCGCCCGAGGCATCTTGATGAACATCGTCGGTGGTCCCGACGTCACGCTCTCCGAAGTCACCCAGGCCGCCGAGATCATCCACTCGGTCGCGCACCCCGACGCCAACATCATCTTCGGCAGCGTCATCGACGATTCAATTGGCGACGCCGTTCGCGTCACGGTCATCGCCGCGGGCTTCGACCACAACGCACCTTCCAAGGTCTCACCGCTCACGACGTCTGAGCCAACGATGACCGAAGGCCCGCGCAGCGACATCTTCACCAGTACCACCAATGACGACTTCTTCGACGTCGGTGGCGATGACGACCTTCCCAGCTTCCTTCGCTGACCACGAGCTCGTCGCGCGCGTCGGCCAGAATTTAGCGGCCCTTCGTGCTCGGATTGCCGCGACCGGTCGAGATTGCGCGTCGATTCGTATCGTCGCGGTGACGAAGACCTTCGGCGTCGAGGCCGTGCGCGCGGCCGCGGCGAACGGACTCGTCGACGTCGGCGAGAACTACGTCGACGAACTCGAATCGAAGTACGGCCAGAGCCGCGACCTCGATCTCTCCTGGCACTTCTTGGGACCACTGCAGTCGAACAAGATCGCACGAGTCGCGACCTGTGCACGGGTGCTGAGCACGGTGTCACGTCGCAAAGAGTTGGAAAAGATCGCCTCCGGTCCTCAGCGACCCGCGCTCTACGTGCAGGTTGACTACACCGGGGGAGTGACGCGAAATGGCGCCGACGCAACCGAGGTGCCGGCGCTCGTGCAAAGGGCGGGTGAACTCGAGCTCGACGTTCGTGGACTCATGACCGTCGCGGCGCCCGGTCGCGCGTCGGCCCGTTCGGCCTTTGCGAATCTGGCGGCGCTGCGAGGCGATCTGGGTCTCGCGGAGTGTTCCATGGGAATGAGCGACGATTTAGAAATTGCTTGTGAAATGGGCACGAGTGAACTGCGGATCGGGCGCGCACTCTTTGGGGAGCGGGTCGCTTCCGTCGCCTCCTGACCTAACATGGTCCAAAGCGCCGGAACCGCAAGGAGATGTCGATGAAAGATAAGTTGCGCGGGTTCTTAGGATTCCTCGGCCTCATTGAAGACGAATACGGGGAGTACGGTTCGACCGGGTCGGCGCCGGCGCGTCCCTTCACGGACTCCTCGGTCGCCGAGCCCGAACCCGAGTGGAGTGCACCGCCCTCGAGCGCTCGACAGTTCCCGACGTCGTCGAACTCGGCGCCGCTGCGCCCGATCTCGACGACGCGACCCTCGTCGATCTCCGTGCTCGACTCCTCAGGCCAGGCCCCTCGGGTGCGACCAATGGCGAGTGCGTCGCCGCGCGGCGGCTCGTCGTTCTCTCCCGAGCGCGACGTGGCGATATTCGCGCCGCGCAGTTATGACGAGTCCCGACGCATCACCGACCTCTTGCGATCGAATCGCGCCGTCGTACTCAACGTCAACTCGGTAGATCCGAATCTCGGTCGTCGACTCGTGGACTTCGCCTCAGGAACGGCCTACGCGTTGAACGCGAAGATCGAGATCCTCGGTAACAGTCTGTATCTCATGAGTCCTCAAGGCATGCACCTGGGCCCGGAAGCGAAGGATCGACTGCGAGAGGCGAACTACCGCGATCTCGGTAACGCATGAGAATTATCCAAGATCTGATCACGCTGTACATCTTGGTCTTCGTCGCGGCCGCGGTACTCAGTTGGTTTCCGCCCCACGCCTCGAACGACGGTTTGGCGACGGCCCAACGCGTGCTCGCGAAATTGACCGAGCCGGTACTTCGACCGCTGCGTCAAATCGTGCCGCGCACACGCTCGGGTATCGATTTCTCGCCCTTGGTCGCGGTCGTCATCCTCTCGATCATCCGCGCCTACATCTGAGTCGTCAATTCATCGATTCGTGACAATGGGCGAAGTAGGGTGAGTGCATGGATAGCACGGAGTCCGCCTACTCAGCGCTGGACGCCATCGATACGGTGGCCTTCAAAATCGGGGTTCGAGGTTACAACGTCGACGAGGTCGACGACTTCCTCGAGCGTCTCTCGGGCGAGGTCCATCAACTCAAAGAGCTGGTCCAACAGCAGCGCCAGCAGTTGCGACAGGCCGGTGAGCGGATAAACCAACTCGACGCACGACCATCCAGCGACGCCCCGGCGCCGGCGCTCGCCCCCTCGCAGGCCCCACGCCATATCAGCGTCTCCGGTGCCGAACAGGTGACCGCGATGATCGCCATGGCCCAGCAGTTCATCGAGCAGGCCCAGCAAGAGGCCGAGAACAAGGCGCACGAAATGACGAGTGGCGCCCAGGAACGGGCCCGCGAGATCGTGGCCGAGGCCCGCAGTCGGGCCGAGGACGAAGTCAATCGCCTGAACGGACTTAAGCAACGACTGAGCGAAGACGTGGAGACACTTACACGCCAACTCGATACGGAGCGCAAGCGTCTCGGTAGTGCGCTCGCGGAGTTCTCGCGTTGGGTGGAGAGTTCGTTGCAGGTCGGTGGGGGGCGCGCGTCGGTGAGTTCCGTGGACGAGCCCGCGCCGGCACCTCGACCCATCAAACCACCACCGGCACCGGCGCCGGTTTCGAACCAGGGTGTCGGTCAGGTGTTGAATTTTGAGGCGCCCTCACACGACGATCGACTGTAACTTACGTTCAAACTGGTAGGGTCGGCGCGCACTTGTTGTGCAACGTCGAGGAGTTAGCCATGCCGTCCACAGGAAAAGCCACGAAAAAGGCCCCGGCCAAGAAGCCGGCACCTAAGAAGAGCGTGGTCACGAAGGCCCCGGCCAGAAAGGCCGCGCCAAGGCGTCCCGTAGCGACAAAGGCCGCGCCGAAGAAGCCGTTGAAGAAGGTCCTCGCCAAAAAGGCCGCCCCGAAGAAGCCGATCGCCAAAAAGGCGCCGGCCAAGCCCGCCAAGAAGGTCGTGACGCTGAATGCGGCTCAAAAGGCGGCCGCGGCCAAGAAAGTCGCCGCCGCCAAGGCGAGGGCCAGCGCCGCCTCAAAACTCCTTAAAGAGCGCGAGGCGAAGGCCAGGGCGGTCGCCAAGGAGAAGGCCGCCACCGCCAAAGCCAAGGCCGTGGCCACCGCCAAGGCCAAGAAGGAACGTGACGCCAAGGCCAAGGTCGCCACCAAAGAACGCGAAGTGCAGCGCAAGGCCCGCGAGAAGGCCGCCGCCGAGGCGAAGAAGCAACGTGAGGTTGACGCGAAGCGCAAGGCAATCGAGGCCGAGAAGCAGCGCAAGATCCGCGAGATTGAGCGACGTAACAACGAAGAGCTCAAGCGACAGGAGCGTCGCGAGGCTGAAGAGCGCAAGCGCCTCGAAGCCCTGGAGCGAAAGATGCACTCCAAGCCTTACGCCGACGATCCCGAGTTCCTCGAAGAACTTCGTCGCCTACTGCTCGAGACGCGTAGCGCCACCAACGACGACATCGTCGTGATGGAGTCCGAAGCCGACGAGATGTTGGTCGACCGTGAGCGACTCGAATACGACGACGAGGACGGGAGCAGCGTGGCGTCGGACATCCAGCGCGACCAGAAGAAAGACCTGGCCTCGCTGCTTCGCCTGAAGGTCGATGAGATTGACGTCGCGCTCTCGCGAATCGATGACCGAAGTTACGGGCGCTGCGACGAGTGTTACGAGGCCATCTCGAAGCCTCGTCTGCTGGCCCAACTGCCGGTCTTTATGTGTGTCTCGTGTCGCGCAAGCGTGTAATTGATCGGATCAATTTCACGGTCATCGTGATCGCCCTCGTCGTGACGGCGATTGACGCGCTCTCCAAAGTCTGGGTCCGCCACGCTCTGGTCAGTCACGCGATTCACGTGGGCGGCGTGATCTGGCTGCGGCTCCAGTACAACTCGGGTATCTCGTTCTCGTTTAACCAATCGAGGACACTGCTCACGACGATCGGCACCGTCGCGGTCGCCGTCGTGGTCCTCGTCGTTGGACTGAACGCCCGACGAGGTCTTCCGACGGTCGGTTTTGGTCTGCTGATCGGTGGTGGCGTCGCCAACATCGTGGATCGACTCTCGGCCAGTCCCCATCGAGTGACGGACTTCATCGCCCTAGGTTCATTTCCCGTCTTCAACCTCGCCGACGTGGCGATCACTGGCGGCTTCATTGTCTTGTTCGTGGCCGCCCTCACGGGCGAGAGGTTGCTCTCGTGAGTGACGACGTCTTCGACGCGTTCGACGGAGAAGTATTGGATCTCATCATCCCGGGCACCCTCGACGAGATTCGCCTCGATCGCGTGCTCGCGCTCCTGACCGGACTTTCGCGCTCCGAAACGAACGACATCATCGCCAGTGGCGCGGTCTCGTTGGACGACAAGGTGATCGCGAAGTCCTCGACTCCCGTGCGCGAAGGTCGACATCTCGTGGCGATCCTGCCCGCCCCGGAGAGTGCCAACGTCGAAGCGGACCCGAGCGTGCCGGTCGACGTCGTGCTCGACGACGACGACTTCGCGGTTGTGAATAAGGCACCTGGTCAAGTGGTGCACCCCGGTGCCGGACACCGCGACGGGACTTTGGTGGCCGGCCTGCTGGCGCTTTACCCCCAAATGCGTGATCTCGGTGACGAGGGACTGTGTGATCCCATGCGCCCGGGCATCGTGCACCGACTGGACAAGGGGACTTCGGGTGTCCTCGTCGTGGCCAAGACGCCCGAAGGTTTCTCGAACCTCAGCATTCAGTTGGCCGAGCGGCTCATGGAACGGACCTACTACGGAATGGTGGAGGGCCACGTCGCCGAGGAACGAGGTGTCGTCGACGCACCGATCGGACGTTCGACGAGGACGCCGACCGTGATGGCGGTGCGCTCAGACGGCCGAGCCGCGCGCACCGGCTATGAGGTCATCGCGCGCATCGAAAAGCCGCACGCGATGACCCTGCTGCGCTTGCAGCTCGATACGGGACGGACCCATCAGATTCGAGTGCACCTGGCGACCATTGGTCACCCGGTCGTGAATGACCCGCGCTACGGCCACCGGCGCGACAAGCGCCTGCCCGAGGATCGGTTCTTCTTGCACTCGACGACGCTGGCCTTTGCCCACCCGCGCAGTGACGAGTGGATAACGACCAGCGTGCCGTTGCCGCCAGATCTGCGAGTACTGGTGCCGGCGTCGGTCGAGTTCTAGGCGACTTCGCGCGCGGCCAGTACGGCCGAGTCCTCGCGAAGCAGTGCCAACGCCTCTTCCTCCGCGCGACGAACTCGGCGGACGCCGATGTCCATCTTCGTGGCCGTGGCCTGGAGTGAGAGGGGAGTGGCCCCGTTGAGCCCGAAACGCAAGCTCAGCACCTCTCGCTGCAGGTCGTTCAGTTTCTCGAGAGCGCCGTGGAGTTGGTCATCCATCATGGTCTGCTCGATTTCACCGACCCAGTCCTGCTGGCTCGGAGCCACGAGGTCACCCAGGGTGGTCGCGGAATCGGACGACGCCGGCTGATCGAGACTGGCCGTCACGCCAGCGAGTCCGTGCAGGTTGTCGCGAACGGCCTTGGACATACCGGTGGCTTCGGTCAACTCGTCGTCGGTCGGCTTACGACCAAAGATCGAGGTCAGTTCGGCCGTGGTCGCCTCAAGACGCTGGAGTTGCTCTCCGACTTCGAGAGGAATGCGGATGGTGCGACCGTGCTGTTGGACGGCGCGCTGGAGTGCTTGGCGAATCCACCAAGTGGCGTACGTGGAGAACTTGAAGCCACGCTCCCAGTCGAACTTCTCGACGGCGCGCAGGAGTCCGAACGTGCCCTCCTGGACGAGGTCGACCATCTCGACGCCACGGTCCTGGTAGCGACGGGCCCAGTGCAAGACCAGTCGTAGGTTGGCCGCGACCATCTGTTTCTTGGCCTCTTCGTCGCCGGCCGTCACGCGCTTGGCGAGTTCGACCTGTTCGTCGTAGTTGGGCATCGGGTAACGGTCAAGGTCTCGCATCAAGAGACCCAACATGTCGTTGGTATTCACTGCTGATCGTCGGGGGGTGGCAATCATTTGAATCTCCTCACTTCAATTCATAGACAATTCGCCCGTGGGCGGTAATTTCTCCTACGAACGTCTGATTATTTTATCATGCTGATTGGCTTCCTTCAAGGCCCGTGTCTCTGAAAATCGTAAGAATCTAGGCGCTGTGGGTGCGCTGGACCACGCGCCCTCCGCGCGCTTGGATGACCATGTCGGCCAACGTGAAACTCGACAAGTGCTCGCGCATGTGATTGCCGACGTCGGCCCAGACGCCGAGCAGCACGCACTGACCCTCGTGATCGCACGCGCCGTCCTTGTGGGGCTCACCGAAGTCGCCCGCCACGATAGGTCCATCGACCGCCGCCACGATCTCGGCGAGTGTGATGTTCTCCGCCGGTCGCGCCAGTACGTAGCCGCCGCCGACGCCGCGCTTGGAGCGTACGAGACCGACGCCTTTCAAACTCAAGAGGATCTGTTCGAGGTACGGCTGGGGCAGGCCGGTGCGTCGGGCGAGGTCACGAACCGAGGTCGGCGCGGAGAGGTCGGCGCCCAGCGCGAGACTCAACAGCGCTCGGCTGGCGTAGTCGCCCCTGGTCGAAACTCTCACCCCCTCATTGTACCGTCGAGGGGTCGCGAAAACCTCGGACGTGCACGGCGTCAAGCATTTGTCTGGCACAGTGGAAGGGTGCAAGAGCCCCAGAACGAAAACGTGACCGTGAACCCTGACGAAGTGCTCGCCCCGGGTCACGGCGAGGTCCCGAGTGAGGACGAGAACTCGGACTACATCAGCCAACCGGCCAAGGTGATGCGCATCGGTTCGATGGTGAAATCGCTGCTCGACGAGGCCCGCAGCGCTCCGTTGGACGAAGCCGGTCGGACCCGACTGCGCGAGATCTACGAGACGTCGATCGCCGAACTCTCGGGCGCGCTCTCACCGGACCTCGGCACCGAGCTGGGAAAGATGGCGCTGCCCTT